>Ga0209373_10000213_pt1 | contig 121950 bp, 100 predicted proteins | sample Higcelweek5metaG_FD_187173 | JGI IMG/M metagenome (GOLD analysis project Ga0209373, IMG submission 187173) | Freshwater pond sediment microbial communities from the University of Edinburgh, under environmental carbon perturbations - High... | ecosystem: Environmental > Aquatic > Freshwater >... | reverse complement strand
AATCAACATCAACCTCGACAAAGACGAAAAGAGCGTGCACTTCATCCGCGACAACAGCGACCCCTATGTCGTCACCAGGGCCTATGTGCTGAAAAATGCCGACCCCTATGTCGCGTGCGGCATTCTCCGCTCGCTCATACGTCCGACCATCAAGACCAATCCCGCCACGGTCGACGCCATCAAATACAACGACGGGACGGGGATCGTGATGGTCTCCGCCGAAGAAAACTTCTTCCAGGACCCGGGAACCGGCATGAGCATCGAATCCATGGTCAAGATGATCGACATCAACAAAATGGTCTTCTCGGACGGGCGCAAGAGATATGTCTACTTCTGCAAGGCCAACACCGCCGCCACCATGCTCAAAATGATCCGGCGGGTCGGTCTCCTTTCCGCAAACGGCGTCGAGTCCGTCACCTACGGCAGAATGCCGAAAGAATACCAGGTCACCATCGATGAAACGCACAACGCCATCTTCTTCAACGCCTCCGGCTTCAATATTTCCTCATCGCGGGCCATGCTTGCGGAATACGACGTTCCCGCCTGTCAGGGAACCCTCGACTACAAACTCATCGAGGTCTCGGACGAAAACGACTCCAAGCTCGGCCTCGACTTCCAGAGCTGGAAAAACAATGACGGCATCTCCCTCTTCTCCGCCGGCGCCGTATTCTCCCGTTCCGGCAGAACCAACAACTACTCGATGTTGAACTTCAACCCGAAGTGGAATTCGAAATACATCGATTTCCTGATGGCCAAGAGCCATGCGAAAATCGTCCATTCCGGCTCCGTCTCCATACAGGACACCTGTCCGATGAACATCTCCGTGTCCTCCGGAATGATGGGGGTCGTCGTGAAGCCGGTCGGAGACAAGGGGGAAGTGCTCGGAGAAGCAATTGCCTCGGCCTCACGCGCCGCCATCAAAGTGCTTAACGAGATTCCCCGGAGAGTCGAGGAAATGCCGCTCTCCCAGGGAACTCTTCAGGAGATCAAGCCAACGGAAGGCTTCTCCTTCACCGCCGCCATCCTGCCGTCGCTCGGAAGCACATCGGCTTCTCTCAACGTCGCCATCAGCGGAGTTTCCCTGATCGGATACGACAGCACGGGCGCGCCCCGCATGGTTTCCTCCTCCTATGTCTCCGACGTTCAAGTCGGCACGCAGAAGGACTTCATGATCGGCGGCATCACAAAGTCGAAACTCCTCCGCACGGTCAACGGGATCCCGTTCCTGAAAGACATTCCGCTCCTCGGATATCTTTTCAGCACGGAAACAACCGCCATCAAGAAATCGCAGTTCATTCTGATGTGCTCCTATACGCCGGACGTCCGTCCGGGAGGAAAAGACGGCTCCGCGCTCATGGCGGACATCAGCAAGATCGAAGCCAAGCTCAAGGACGTCGAACAGCACCCCGTAAAAGCCCTCGGGTTCGAACAATACGGGATCGATACGGATAAGATCGAATAAACAAGTCTCTCCCCCACCCGCCGGGGCAGTGAGCGGCTCTCTCTCTCCGCTCACTGCCTCATTTTTCGGAAATGTTTCGGCGTCTGACCGGTCATGTGCCGGACCGCCTGCGTGAAATACGACGCATTCCAGAAGCCACACCGCCGCGCCGTTTCCGCCACGGAATCCCCCGCCGCCAGACGCTCCAGCGCATGCCGCAGCCGGATGGACCGCAGACACTCTCCCGGCGTTTCCCGCCGGTTCATGCGGAATGCTCTGGATACCGTTGCCCGGTGAAAGTTCAGCATTTCGCAGAGCGTTCCGGCATTGACCGACGGGTCCGCGTAATGACGTTCCGCCGCTTCCGAATAAGCACGGACAAGCTGAATATCCTTCTGTTCGGAATTGGATTTCGCATGTCCCGCGGCAGCCAGTATCTCCACGGCGGCGGCAACCGCTTCCCGGAAAGAACCCGGCGTTCCCTCCCCCAGCGCCGTCTCATATCGGACGAAATTTTTTTCCGGGCACCGCCCCGCCCCGCGGAGCACCCGCGGAAATCCGAAACTCCGCAAAAAAGCGCCCGCACCGGGACCGTCAAACGTCAGCCACCGGAGCACAAGACCGCATTGGCCGGGTCGATTTTCGCGTGCCTCCTTCGGATATTGGAAAACCACGTCTCCAGCCTCGACAGCCTCCGATTCCCCGCCGGCCAGCATGGTCCCCCTCCCCCATGAAACCCAGGTGATCTGGACAAATGGCTTGTCCTGCCCGGAACCGGTTTCATCCTTTCCGAAAGGAAGACGGGTCTCCCCCGCGGACCTTGGATAAAACGGCAGGGGCATCTCCGGAAAACCGGGAAATCCTTTCCGAAGTTTCGCATAATACCCGATGTGCGACAAAATCGATGTTTTCACAACAAAAACAACCTTGATGAAATGTTATTTCTACTTATATTAGTATGTGACAGGAAAAAATTCAATACGACATTTTATAAAAAAAGGAATTTCAGCATGAACTTCACGATCGAACAAAACAAGGTTCGGCTCGACGGAAATGAAACGCAGATCCTTTCCGGAGCAATCCACTATTTCAGGACGCTCCCCGAACAATGGGAAGACCGTCTTCTGAAACTCAAACAGTGCGGCTTCAATACGGTCGAAACCTATCTGGCGTGGCACCTGCATGAAGTCAGGGAAGACCGGTTCGATTTTTCCGGGCGTCTCGACTTCGCCCGTTTCATCGAACTGGCCGGACGCCTCGGTCTGCTGGTGATGGTCCGTCCGGGTCCCTACATCTGTTCCGAATGCGACCTCGGCGGACTTCCCGGCTGGCTGCTCGGCAAAGACGGGCTCCGGCTCCGCTGCGAGAACAAGGTCTTTCTGAAACATGTCGAAAAATTCTTCGGTGAAGCCCTGCCGCGTCTTGCGCCTCTGCAATCCAGCCGGGGCGGTCCGCTGATCGCAATGCAGATCGAAAATGAATACGGCAGTTACGCCGCAGACAAAAAGTATCTCCGGAGCCTCGAACGCATGATCCGCGCAAATGGCATCGACATTCAGCTTTTCACCTCGGACGGCGATGGTGAACTCTGGCTGTCCGGGGGAACTCTTCCGGAAATTCCAGCCACAGTCAACTTCAGGAACCATCCCCTCGCCGCATTCAAAAAACTGGACGCCTTCGACACCGGTTTTGCAAACGCTCACTTTGCGATGGAACTCTGGACGGGCAAAGCGTGGCACTGGGGAATCCAGCCACTGCATCATGCCGACAGCGCCGTCGCGGAGGACATCCGGGAAATCATGGAAGACCGCGCCTCCGTCAACTGCTACATGTTTCACGGCGGCACCAATTTCGGCTTCACGAGCGGCGCCAATCTCTCCGAGGGAACCTACATTCCTCTTCTGACCAGCTACGAAGTGGATTCCTTTCTTGATGAAGGTGGAAATCCGACCCCCAAATATTTCGCGGTCCAGAAAGTCATGGAACAATATCGGCCGGGAAGCACTGCCGCGCCCGCACCTTCCGCAGCCGTTGAATTCCCCCCGGTCGAACTGACGGAATATGTCTCTCTTGTCGATTCGCTGGACACGCTTTCCAAGCCAATCGAACTCCCGCTGCCCGAGCCGATGGAACACTTGGGACAGTCCTTCGGATTCATCCAGTATTCAACGACCGTGAACCGGCGCCATAGCGGAAAATATATCTTCCGGGACATGCGCGACCGTGCCATTCTTCTGCTGGACGGTCAGCCTTTCGCAACCGTATACAGGGGAGATGTGAATCAGGCGGTTTATCTGACGGTGCCGCGGGACGGCGCCCGGCTCGACATCCTGATCGAAAACATGGGCCGTATCAACTTCAACACGGAAATGGAATACGAGCGCAAAGGCATGACCGGATTCGAACGGGAAGGCAATGTCATGCAGCTCACGGACTGGACCATCCGTCCGCTTCCTCTTGACGACCTCCGCACATTGAAGTTCGGCAGTCTCCCGGAAGCAAATTCCGCACCGGGGTTCTACAAGGGAACGCTGTCCGTGGAAAAACCGGGCGACACATTTCTCGTATTCCCGGAAGGCGTCCGGGGATACGTCTGGGTGAACGGTTTCAATCTGGGACGTTACTGGACCATCGGTCCGCAGAGAACGCTGTATCTTCCCTCTCCTCTTTTAAAGAAAGGAAAGAATGAAGTCATCGTCTTCGAGCTTCACGGACTGCGTTCTGTAAAGCTGCAATTCTCCGCCTCGCGGATTCTCGACCCCATGACCGAGCTGTGCCTTTCCTGAAGCGTTTTTCTACCCCGCCGGAGTTCTTTCCGGCGGAGTTGCCAAACGCCTTCCTTTTCTCTTGATCTTATAACGAAAGAAAAGGTTAACACACGTCGACGGAGGTCATCTGAGCTCAACGCGACGCGATCGGGAGTTTACACGAAACTGACGGAAAACGTTGTGCGGATGCGGGAAAATCGACGGGCGGCAAAATGTGCGGGATGATTGTTGTCTCATGTGCGCGACACGCGCGATACAACACGAGAGCATGAAAAAGCCCGGAGCGATCTGGCTGACCACTCCGGGCTATCTTGTGTCCTGACACGTTACTTGCGCGCACTGTCGACGGCGCGGATCCGGCGCATTGCCTCGGGGTTGCGCCAGAGGCACTCAGTCCGGCGCTGACGCTCCTTGACCTTTCCCGCGCCCTGGAGACCGCTCGCCCGGGTACGCCCGGCGGCGGAACAAGTCACTTCGACCTCCAGCTTGTCCCATCCGGCAGCAGCCAGGGGCCCGTACAGCGGGGTATCGTATCCGGACAAGACCACGGCTCCATCGTAGTGCAGCAGCGTCCGGATCAGCGCCTCGTGGTCGGTGTCCTTGAGCTCGTGCTCGTAACCTCCGGCCTTGCGGCTCCCTGACACATAGGGAGGATCGCAATAGGCCAGCCAGCCCGGACCGGCATACCGGCGCAGGACGTCACGCCAGTCGCAGCACTCGATCTGGACGCGCTGCATGCGATCGTGAACCAGGGGAAGATTTTCGAAGCTCGATCTCCACCCGGACGTTGTCTCAGCCATGCCTCCATTGCTGGAGTTGACGGTTGCTCCCCATGACTTGCCGAATATCCCGCTGAAGCTCTGCCTCGCGACAAAATACCACCTGACGGCCTGCTCGACGGGATCATGGATCGCGGGCCATGTCCGGAGACACTCCTCATAGAGCTCGCGAGAGTATGGCATCTCCCGGACGCGCGCCATGAACGGCCCGAAGTAGTCCCGGCTGGCGACCACGCGGAAGAAACTGACCATCCCCCGGTTGACGTCGTTGTAGACCTCCACCTGGACCGGTTGCTTGCTGATCAGGATCGACGCGCCTCCTCCGAAGGGCTCCAGATACCTTGTATGCGGCGGCAAGGCCTCCAAGATGGCGGATCTGATCTTGGGTGCACCTTTGCCTCCGAACCACGGGAACGGGGCTCTAATCGGCTTTTTGTGTGCCATGTTGCAATCCTTCCTGCTAAAATTGTTTAAAATAAAAACGCCCGGTGGATTGCGCGAACCGTATGTGGTTTTCTTTGTTGGATTGTTATTGTCTGCGCCTACGCATGCGCGAGGCGCGGGATCAATCAATTTCCAGAATGTCTTCCAGCTTGCATCCAAAAGCAGTTGCATAACGCTTGGCGGTGCTCGGTTTACGGACGCCGTGACGCTCCATTTGCTGAACTGTTTGAGGAGTCACTTTCAAAAGTTCAGCTACTTGTCGAAGCTTCCATTTCAGTGCCTGTCTTTTTTCTTTCAGCTTTGTCATTACTCCTCCTGTGGCCTCATTTATCTTACATGGAGTTAATTATAATCCTATATGAGATAAATTTCAACTCTAATTTGAGTTTTTTTAAGAAAAAACATTGAAAGAACTATGTTTTGAGGATATTTTAAGATAAATTTCTTAAAACAAGGATGTGCAATGAGTGACGCAGAAATACTGGATGCTCTCAAGGAAGCCTATAAAAGAGCAGGGACGCAGGAGGCGCTTGCACGCATTGCAGGAGTATCTCAAGGCAGGATAGCAGATTATCTCAATGGACGATACGCGATCGGTAATATGACGGTCTCCACGTTATTGAGACTTTTTCCGGATATGATGATTGAATTTTTCGGCAATAAAGCAGAGACGCCGAGTGCTGAACTTCGTCGCGCTCAATATTTAAAAATATTCGATGATCTGAGTGAAGCAGATCAGCTTGCGGCAATTGCAATGATGGCGGCGAATTTTGGGGAGAAAATAAGGCAGGAGACGAAAAAATGAATTATGAGCCAATATCATTATATCTCCAAGATTATATTAATGTCGTCTGGGCGTTTCAAAATGGATTACTTCCTGAACTTGAAGAAATTAAAGCCCGTGTTGAATATAGAGATTATTCAAAACATGATCTTCCGCGTTCAGTTGCCTCATACAATAAACTCCTTCGTTCTGTAATTTATAAAACGACCATTGAATATAATGAAATCAGTAGGCCTGCAATTTATTTATTGGATAAAAATATTAATCGTTATAGATTTTTTTATCCAAGAACCATGATAAAAAAAGGACTATTAAAAACTTTTTCTGAAAATGAAAATGAAAATGAAAATGAAAAATATCCGAACAAGATTGTATTACCCGGTTACATTATCAACGAAGAAGAATTAAGCGATGCACGTAAAAGTTTGTTTCAGATTTTATCGGTTGATGAAAAATATCGATTGATTTATGAACCGGAGATGATTCGTAAAAACTTCTTTGTTATTTTTAGGCAGGTTTATTAAACTTATTTCTGAACTCGAAAATTGTTTGTAAGTGGCACTTTTGCAATATTGGAAACGGCGTAAAAGTGCCTATTTTTTTACGATTTTTTTCTTAATTGACCCTTCCTCCGCCCCTATATATGAGAGGGCTTTTTTTCATCGGAAAGCTCTCTCTCCTCCTTTGTTGGGGTGGTCGTCCGGGTTTCCCGCAGGTTTCCCGGGCGGCCGCTTTTTCAGATTTGATTTTCGGGGATTCCGCGTTATATTTTCAAAAAAGGAGATGATATGATGAAACCATTACTGATGATCACATTACTGCTGCTGGGGGTAAGTGTTATGTCTACTGATACCATCGTCGCCAAAGCCTCCATCGAGGAAGGCTTCGGAATCAAGCTGGGCGAGGTCATGACCCCGGAACGGCTTTCAAAACTGGAGTCAACGGGAATAAAGACTCAAAAGGGACAAATCAGAGTATTCCCTTTTGGAAAGAAAAATGTGCGCAATGTCTACTTCATCGCGACCAATGCCAAGGGAGAAGTTTTCGAGATTTTCGCGACGACGATGCACGATCCGGATGCCTTTGGAAACCAACATTATAAAAGTTTTTGTTTACGCTATGGAAAGGTTCCGGACGAGCGTATGGTGAGCTGGTCCGATCCCCAGAACTCCAAGCGAACGCTTGCGCTGATCCGCGATGGTTCCTTAACTCAGATTTGGTATTATGATGCAGTTCTGAGTGACCGGGTAAAAACGCAGTAACGCGGTTTCTGGACTCAAATTTGTTTCAATCGGCACTTCTGCAAGGCGCGGAAGTGCCGCTTGAGTTTTAAATTTGTTAGTTGCTCAATTTGTGAATGAAATACAGGAAGGCCGGAGATATGGAATATATCGGTATCGGCATGGTCTACATGGCCTTCTCGGCATTTGGGATCGCCGGGATTGTCAAAAAAAATTACTGGTGTATCGTGATCGCCGTCGTGATGATGTTTTGTTATTCGGCCAGCGATGATCTCAAGCTGATTCTGCAAATCCATCAAGCCGGCGAACCGCAAAAAAGCCCGGCGCGATCGGATGACCGGCCGGACTTTGAACACAAGACGGACTAGTTTTACTGCTTTTTATTCTTTTTCGTCCACCGCGCTTTTGCGGCGTTTTTAGCGCGTTCCGAGCGCTCTTCTGCGCTGAGGGACACCGATGCCCGGGCAGTGGCCATATTGACCTTGGCTGCCTTGCTTTTGGCCTCGCTGGTGCTTCTTCCCCCAGCTGTCCCCATTTCTGACGCGGCGGCGGAGACAACGACATATTCTGGCCGCCCGGCCTCGCCGGACGCCAGCTCGTGGACCTCGTTGTCCAGTTCGGCAGCGGCCTCTTGCGCCGCCTGCCGCGTGGGATAAAGACAGGGGTCTCCGCTCCGGTGGTCTGTGACCCAACGGATTTTAGGCAGATTACTGCCCGAAAAAAGCTGATATTTGATCTTGATTTTAAACATGGTTTGCTCTCCTTATTGGACGATTTCGGCGGTCAGCTTGATCTCGTTGCAGGCGGTATCCTCATTGATTTTGTCCGCATAAACATTTTTGAGCGTCATGGTTTTCGGGGCCTTGATCCAGCAGTCGGCCAGCATCTCCAGACGCCAGTTGTTATACTCGACCTGATGCGGATCGAGCTCTCCGGTGATTTCCGTGGCCTTGGGCAGTCCATTCACGCCGACAACATGCAAGTAATCGGGGCCGGGTTCGACAATCGTAAACGGGCGCTCGGGTTTGGGCTCCAGAAGACTGTTATTATGGGCGATTGCGCTGGCGATACTGCTCAAAACCGAGTCGACGTCGTAATCGTGATCATCCGCTTCGGCCCAGAAACAATTTCCGTGCGCATTGACGCGGACGATGATTTCGGTGGTCATGAGAGTCTTGGTTCCGATCGTGATTTGTTCTTTCATTGGTTCAATTATTTCAGCACGATTGCCTCTTACGGACTCAACGGCAACATGGGATATACGGAATCTTCGCAGTCGCTTTCCGCGGTCAACCTCATCAAACTTGCCAGAGTCAAACATCCTTCCCGGCGTCTGGTCTTCGCCGACAAGGCGGAAGCCGTGACGTCAAGCGACCTGATTGCCTGCATCGACGGCACAAACCGCCCGATTCACGACCGTCACAACCGTTCGACTCCCATCGGTTTTCTGGATGGGCACGCGGAATCGCGCGATCCGGGCAAGGTCAATCCGCTCGGAACGGTTATCGGCTCCTGCAATCCTTATAACAACAGCATCGTTACACCAACCATCGTATCAGGAACGCTCAATACGTCTCCCGTCGACCTCCGGTATCTGTGGGGGATGAACGGAGGCATCGGCGACTACCGCTACGATTACCCGTAAACAAGAAAGACCGCATCCATAAAATGAACGATCGTATTAAATATTATCTCTTCGACATCGACGGAACGCTCACCCGCTACCGTGACACGGTAAAACCGGAAAACTTCCTCCACAGGAATTTTCTCTTCCCGATTCTCCGCGACATGATGGTGGCGCAAGGCATGGGAAAGCAGGAAGCCGAGGATGGCATTCTCCGGGTCATGAAGCAAGTGCCTTTCTGGGATTATACCGACTTCATTTCGGAGTTCAATCTTCCCGCAAAAGAAGCGTATGAACGCATGGTTCAGTGGCATGAAGAGAATCTGGACCCGTATCCCGACGCCGTCGCAATGGTTCACGAGTTCTTCGAGATGGGAAAAATTCTCTTCATTGTCAGCAACAACCCCTATTCCGGCTGTTGCATGAAGCTCCGGAGATGCGGACTGGCCGACGAATTCGGATCGCCCTTTTTCCGGCGGATTTTCAGCACGGACAAACTCCGCGGATGCAAGTGCGAACCCGGTGTATGGAAACGCGCGCTCGACCAGATTTTCGACGACCCGTCGCAAATTGGCGTCGTGGGAGACAACCCTGTGGAGGACGGCGATCTGCCGCGCGCCCTCGGGGTCGGAGAAACGATTCTTCTTCCGCGCGGACAAATTCAGCGCGGCATCGATACCATGAAAAAAGAAAGCATAAACTGAAATGATGAACGACCGGAAAAAAGTTCTCGGCGCATGGCTCGGAAAAGCCGTCGGAGGAACCCTCGGACAACCATGGGAAGGCTGTCGCGGACCGCTCTCCCTCACCTTCTACGATCCCGTTCCGACCCGGATGATGCCCAACGACGATCTGGACCTTCAGGTGGTCTGGGCCTGCCGTCTTGCAACCGACTGGAACGCGACAGTCTCCCTGAAGAATTTCGCCGACGCATGGATGCGCAATATCGGGTTCCCGTGCGACGAATACGGCGTCGTCATCCGGAACCTCAAACTCGGCATTCCGGCTCCGTATTCGGGACGTTACGACAACTGGTTCACGGACGGCCTCGGCGGGGCGATCCGCGCGGAAATCTGGGCGCTCCTCGCGCCGGGCGATCCGGAGCGCGCCGCGAAACTGGCGGGCATGGACGCCAGCCTCGATCACGACGGCAATGGAATCTACGCCGAACAGTTCCTCGCCGCGCTGGAAAGTTACGCGTTCACAGAATCCGACCTGAATAAACTCATTGCGAAGGGACTCTCCCTGATCCCGTCGGAATCGCGTCTGCACAAGGCTCTTTCCGACACGGTTTCCTGGTGCAAAGCCGGACTTGATTTCCACGCGGTCCGGGAACAGATCATGACACATCAGGGAAGCCCGAATTTCACAGACGTCAAGATGAACCTCTCGTTCATGGTCGCGGCTCTTCTTCTGGGAAAAGGCGACTTCGAACGCAGCGTCTGCCACGCGGTCAATTTCGGACAGGACGCCGACTGCACCGGTGCGACCGTCGGAGCGATCCTCGGCATCATCGACCCGGATTCGATTCCCGCCCGCTGGCTGGCGCCGATCGGCCGCACCCTGATTCTGAATCAGGGAATCACCGGAATCCGGGCGCCCGCGACACTGGACGATTTCACCGATCTTCTCATTTCCCTGCGTGAAAAACTCCGGGTGGAAGAAGAGGTTGTCCCGCCGCCCGACCTGACGAAATTTCAGATCCGTGCCCGCCGTTCCGTGTTCCATCCGTGGTTCGCTCTGGACTTCCGCAAATTCAAGCCCGCTCTTGCAGAAGACGCGGAGGAGATTCTCCTTCCCGGCAATCTGGTCACGGTCGATTTCTCGGACCTCACGCCGGAATCCCTGCTCCTGCTGGAAACGGAATTCGAACTGGACGAAGACCGCGTCGTTCACCTGCTGGTGAATACCCCCGCCAACCTCCGCGTCTGGCTGGACGGAGACTACTGTTTCGGCAGGGAGAGCGGGGATATGGTTCCCGCGTTTCACCGTGCATTGCTCAACCAGTTCGCCGCGCCTTTCCTGAAAAAGGGACGTCATTGTCTCCGGATGGGATTGGCTCCGGCGGCGGAAGGCATGAAGTCCGCCGAAGTGCTTTTCGGTGTCGCGGATGAAAACGACCAGTGGCTTCCCCGTGCGTTTTACATCAAGTGAAGGATCACGTAAGGAAAAAGGAAAAATGGCATTTCGACTGCCCCTGATGCTGTGTCTCTGCCTCGCCGTTCTGAGCCTTCCGGCACAGGAGACGGTGGAGGTCGGTTATTTCTTCAAGCCGGACAAGATGGACTCCGGCTACACGAGCGAACTGATCCATTTCATGGAAAAGAATCCGGATATCCGCGTGGAACAGTGGGCCGGACTGATCCTGCCGGGCGGAAATGCCGGACTCATGATGTCCCTTGCCGGAAATACGGCGCCCGATATCGGGTTGAGCTATTTCCACCTCATCCGAAACGAGATCAAACAGGAATTCCTGTATCCTCTGAACGAATGGATCGGAGAAGACGGCGACGGCAACGGCCGGATCGACGACGCCGAGGCGAAATGGCCCCGCTGGAAAGAATTTCCGCCAATTCTGCGGACCGTCGCCACCTCCGGAGGCAAAATCTACGGGCTTCCCCTGCCCGTGAAAAGCATCTGCGCCGTCCTCTACCGCACGGACCTGGTGGAAATGGCCGGGCTCGACCCCAACCATCCGCCCGAAACATGGGACGAGTTCATGGTCTGGTGCCGCCGCCTCACGGATGCGGACAAAAGCATTCCCGGCGCCCTCACGCAGAATGGGCAGCGCGCCATCCTGATTCCTTCCAACGGATTTCTTTTCCTGCCGTGGATTCAGTCGGCGGGCGGGGAGCCGATCGTGCAGTACCGGACCAGCCCGAAAACAGGCAGAAAATACTGTTTCGCGCAGAATGAAACGGTCTTCCGCACTCCGGACGGCGAGGACCTTTCCCTGGAGCCCTCCGACTGGCGATGCAATTTCGACTCTCCGGAAGCGTTTCAGGCGCTGGACTTCCTGTATCGTCTTCGCTGGGAAAAATGGGTCCATATCGACGGAAAACCGGTCAGTCTGAAAGAGGCCCGGAAGCAGGGGCTTCATTTCAAAGAAAAAGACATCGTGACGGGCGTGGCCCGGAGTTCAAGCGGACAGCGCGGCGAGGATGGGTTCGAACTCCTCTCCCGCGGCGAGGTCGTCATGCTGATCGGCATGGTCGAAGACCTCAAACAGGTCGGCACGCAGGCCAATATCGATCCATCGCTGCTGGGGTGGTTCCCCTTCCCCGCCGCGCCCGGACCGAAAGGACGCCGCGTCATCCAGACGCAGAACCATTACGCGGTCATGTATACGGGCGTTTCCAAACGTTCCAAGAAGGAACGGGACGCCGTCTGGAGAACCCTCAACGCCATCACCGGCGAACGCATCGTGGAGCGGGATGTGGCTTCCAAGGTGCTGGAAGGCATGGCCCGCTTCGTTTCGCCGTCGGACCTGAAACGTTTCGGCTACGAGGAATACATCCGGGACATTCCGCCCGCAATCCGGAAAAACTTCTCCGATCTGGAAGAGGGCAAAATCCTTTCCTTCACCGAGCCGTGGACAGGCTACTGGCTCCTGATCGACATGGCGCTGAACAACGAATGCCTCGGCATCATGCTCGGGGCGCTCGGGGAGGATTTCGACAGCCGGGGCGCCCTGCTCGAAGTCAACCGCAAGGCGAATTCGGGACTGATGTTCGCACTGCCGGAAAGCACTCTCGCGAAATGGCGGCCCGTCGCGCTGTCAATCCTGATTCTCGTCCTTCTGGCGACCGCGTTCCTGATTTTCATCATCGTGAAGTCCTTCCTGAAAAAACGCGCGGACGGAAGCCGTTCCGTCTACAAGGGCTACCTGCCGCTCCTCCTGATTTTCCCCGCCGTTCTCCTCATTCTGCTGTGGCAGTACTATCCGCTGGGACGCGGTCTTCTGATGGCATTTCAGGATTACCACGTGACCGGCAACTCCACTTTCGTCGGACTGGACAACTTCATCAATCTGGGGCTGGACCCGGCCTTCTGGAAAAGCATCGGACGGACTGTGTATTTCGTCACGCTGAATATGCTTTTCGCTTTCACGGCGCCCATCGTCCTGGCGATCATGCTGACAGAGATCAAGCACTTCAAGATTCTCTTCCGCACCCTTTTCTTCCTGCCCCAGATGACCAGCGGAATCGTCATCGCGCTGATGTGGAAACTCATGTACAACCCGACCCCCGCCGGGTTCTTCAACCAGATGATCGAATATCTGAACTTTCTGCCGTTCGTGAACATCCAGCCGCAGGCATGGCTTCAGGACCCGTCGCTGGCGATGATCTGCTGCATCATCCCGACCGTGTGGGCGTCGATGGGGATGTCCAGCCTGCTGTATCTGGCGGCGCTGCATTCCATCCCGCCGGACCTCTACGAGGCGGCCGAGGTGGACGGCGCGGGGTTCCGTTCAAAACTGTGGAACATCACGCTTCCCACGCTGATGCCGCTGATCATCATCAGCTTCGTCGGTACATTTATCGCCACATTCCAGAACATGGGCAACATCTTTCTCCTGACGTTCGGAGGGCCGGGCGAGGCAACCACCGTGATCGGGCTGAAAATCTGGGTGGAAGCCTACGTGAATCTCCGTTTCGGCATGGCCACCTCCATGGCCTGCCTTCTCGGAACGCTGCTGATCGGCCTGACCTACGTGCAGATCCGGTTTCTGGGCAAGGTTGAATACAAACGGGCGTCGGACTGAAAGGAGCAAACGCAATATGAGTCTTATCGGCGACATCGGACGCAAAACCTTCAAGAACCGCTGCATCATGGCTTCAATCTATCTCTCACTGAGTCTGATGGGCTTGACCATGGTGGTCCCGTTTCTGATCACGGTCACCGGAAGCGCATCCAACGACTTCGACTACGAACGCTACAGTCCCGTTCCGCGCTACCTGTGGTCGAAGAAGGACCGCTTCGTCAAGGCGCTGGTCCCTTATTTCAATCAGACGCGGAACTGGCAGAAACAATTCGCCGCGTACGCGCCCGGAATTCCGCCGCACTGGACCTCCTGGTCCGCGATCGGACGCGACCGCGAAGGCGTGGACCGTTTCGCGGAGAAATATCTGCGGGAATGTCATCCCGTAAAAGCCGCCGATTATGCAGAATTCACGGCGGACTATCCCCTCTCCGACTGCGTGGTCTTCGCACAGAACATGGACGCGGTTTCATTCCTGATCTCGGATTATTCGGAAAAATACAGACTTCTTCATCCCGGGGACACTTCGTCCGGAACCAGCCTTCAGCTCAAGGCACTCGCACTGCTCGGGAAGGAATGGCATATCCCGTTCCGGAGTTTCTACGACATCAGCATGAGCACGGAAATGCTCTATCCGATGGATTTTCAAGGGTGGTTCCCCGATCGGACCAGTCCGAAATATCAGGCTTATGAACGCTTCAAGGAAGCTGCCGCGGCACAGCGCTTCACGCCCGGAGTCCAAAGCGCATGGAAGGAATTCCTGAAGGAAAAAAATTATACGGATGTAATAACTTTTCCGGTCGGAAAAGACGCTCCCGCCGAACTCCGGAATCACTGGCTGGCGTTCCGGAAAAAGATTGTCCCGGCCTCGCCCGCGGTTCCTTACGCCATGCGCGGGGTATGGTATGCGTATCTGGAATCCGAGGATACCGCCCTCCGCAACAACGGCAGAAAAATCAACATTTCCGAATACAACCGCATCTGCGGCACGAATTATAGTTGTCTTGCGGAAACGCCCTTCCCGGTTCCGGGCTCGTTCCCGATAGAAATGCGGAATATCTGGACCCGTTTTCAGCAGGAAAACTATCCCCTTCGGCTGGTGAAGATCATGCCTTCGTCGGAACTCGACCGGGAGTTTCAGGCATTTGTCGGAAAAAACATCCGGTCGCTGAAAACGCTCAACACCCTGCTGGGGACGGACTATCGTTCCATGAAAGAACTGAAGCTGTCCGCCGAACCTCCGGCCGGGAACTCCCCCGCCGTCACCAACCGGCGCGACCTCTGGAAGAATTTCGTGAAGACGCTTCCCGTCGGCCATAAGGAATTCCACTCCTCCGAAAGCGCCTATCAGAAATTCCTGCTGAAGAAATACGGTTCTCTGGAAGAGATCAACCAGGCACAGGGCACTCATTGCCGGTATGTCGAAGAGATTTTTCCGCCGTTCATGGACGCCTATGCGGTCACGTTTTCAAAGATCGGAAATGCCATGGCATTCTTTCCGGTCATCGAGAATTACGCCATGGTATCGGACTATCTGCTGTTCAACGGAAACGCGATCTGGGTCACGCTGCTGCTCATCGTCATGACCCTTATCTTCACGCTCACGGTCAACCCGCTGGCGGCGTATGCGCTGAGCCGCTTCAATTTGCGGTGCCGCCAGCAGATACTGATCTTCATGCTCGCCACGATGGCGTTCCCCGCCATGGTCAGCGCGATTCCGGCCTATCTGCTGATGCGCGACCTCGGACTGCTGAACACCTTCTGGGCGCTGGTGATTCCCGGCGCGGCCAACGGCATGAGCATTTTCATCCTTAAGGGCTTTTTCGACAGCCTTCCGATGGAGCTTTTCGAGGCGGCTACAATCGACGGAGCCAGCGAATTCCAGATTTTCCGGATCGTGGCCATGCCGCTGGTGAAGCCGATTCTGGCGATCAACTGCCTGAATGCGTTCATCGCCGCCTACAACGGCTGGGAATGGGCGCTGATCATCTGTCAGGACAAGTCCATGTGGACGATCGCGGTGTGGCTGTATCAGGCCAGCATGAACTGGTCGTCGACACCGTGGATCATCAGCGCGGGCTTCGTGCTGGCATCCGTTCCGACACTCGCGGTGTTCATCGCCTGCCAGAAGATCATCCTGCGGGGAATCATCATCCCCAGCATGAAGTGAGGCAGAATTCATTCAGGCGGGAATGTTGACATCCGCAATGGAATCGACCACGAGACTCGGCTGGAAGGCATACTGGGAAAGCTCTTCCCGCTTCGTGCTGCCGGAAAGCACCAGAATCGTTCGATACCCCATCTGGACGCCGCCCAGAATGTCGGTTTCCATCGTGTCGCCGATCACGGTGGTTTCCTCGGCGGTGAGGCCGATCTCCTTGCGCGCCTCGCGCATCATGATGGGGCTGGGCTTGCCGACGCTGAACGCCTTGACACCCGTGGCGGCTTCCAGCATGGCCACGATCGCCCCGCATCCCGGACGCATACCGTTGGTCGTCGGACAATTCGGGTCCGGATTGGTGGAGATGAGTTTCGCTCCCTTGAAAATCATGTTGACTGCCAGCTCAATCCCCTCCATGTTCATGGTGCGCCCCTCACCTACGATCACATAATCCGGATCGGAATCCACCACGGCGTAACCGTTGTAGTGAAGCGCATGGAGGAGGCCGCCTTCCCCGATCACAAACGCCGTGCCGTCCGGCTTCTGGCGTTTGAGAAAGCGTGCCGTGGCCATGGCGCAGTTGAAGACCTGCTTTTCCGTGATGTTGAACCCGAGACGGTTCATCTTGATCGTGGTGTCGCGACGGGTCCGCTGGCTGTTGTTCGTAAAAAACGTGAAAGGGACTTTCCTGTCCACCAGAGAGTTGATGAATTCGCACGCGCCGGGGATGACCGTCTTGCCGCGGTAGACCACCCCATCCATGTCAATCAGAAATCCGTTTTTCATTCTTTTTTCCTTTCATTCACAGGAAAATCGAGTTCACCGAACGAACGCTTTCCGCTCATGAACCGGAAACATTTTCCTGCGTAAAATTGGAGGCATCAAGCTCTCCGTGAAAAACACGCTTTTAATCAAGCATTTTATATGCCAACAACTCCATTCCGGATAAAACAAGCTGAAATCCGCTGAAAACCATGAAATATATGGAAGGGAAAAGAACAAATAATAATACAATTTTGTAATTCGCAAAACCAAAAACACATTTTTGTATCCTGTTGCATATGTCGGGAACATTGTTCCGGAACATTTGTCTGAATTCTCCGGATGAGAAGGTCCGGCATGGAATTGGAAAAATATCTGATTTTTTTCAGAAGGTTTTACACTTAAACGGTTCTTTGATTTGCAGAAATGCCGTTACGGTGCTATACTACCCGGAAGATTGGATTTGCCGGATGATCCGCAACCATTGACAAGAGTGTGTCACGTCATGATTGTTGTTATTGCGACAGAAAATGAAAAGAGTCCCGCGTACAGCGAGGTCCTGGATCCGCTGAAAGACAAATGGTTCTTTTTTTCACCCGGGGAAAAAACTGACGCGCAGATTTTGTCTCTGAAGCCGAATGTGATCCTGGTTTCGCACAAAGACACAGTCGCGCATTGCAAAGCCTTGCGGGAAACGGGGGGGAATGACCATGAATTCCGCATTCTGGCGCTGCTGCCGGAAGAAAATGCGAACGAAACCATTCAGGCCCGGGTGGAAGGCGCGGATTCCTGCCTTGCCCTGCCGGTAAACGGCAATGTGCTGCGTCATGCCATCAAGAATGAGATGGTGGCGGCGCGGCGTACGCTGGAAGCCCATGCGATCATCAACACGAAAACCGTCGTCAGTAAAAGATACGAACTCAAAAAACTCCTCGGTGTCGGACTCCGCTCCTCCGTTTTTCTGGCCTATGACCGGGTGCTTGGAAGGAGTGTCACCTTCAAGCTTCTTCGCAAGATGATCCTCAATTATCCCGAGGTCATCGGCGAGTATCTCACGGAAGCCAACAAACTGCTTCAGCTGGAATCCCCCTTCCTCGCAAAACTCATCGAGATCGGAGACTGGGACGGCACGCCGTTTCTGGTTTATGACGTCCCCGAGGCAAAAAATCTTTACGAATTACTCCGGGACAAGGAGGTGGCGGAAGACCGCATCCAGCGGATCGGACTCTCCGTAGTGCGCGCACTGATCGAGATGAAACAAGCGGGAATCCTCCATTTCAACATCAAACCGGAAAACATCCTCTGCATCGGGGGAATCTGCTTCCTGATCGACTTCGGACTGGTTTCGCTGGTCGAAGCGCCGTTGAACAACTCCTGTTTCCCCTACTGGGGCGACTCGGCTTACTCCAGCCCTGAATTTTTCGCTCCGGCCGTGACGCTCACCGCCCGGAGCGATATTTATTCTCTCGGGGTTGTTCTCTACACTCTTGCCACACGAAGCAACCCTTTCATGGGGTGTCATTACCTGATTGCGGAAAAACGCCATTTCATCGCCGACCTGCTTACCCTTCCGCGCGACAAATTCACACAGAACTTCGTCATCACCGTGGAGGCCATGACCCTGATCCGGCCGAGCGCACGGCCGCGCCTGCGGGATCTGGAAGTCATTTTTTCACAGGCGATCGCCCTTGCCAGCGCAAAAGTTCCGCTGGTTCAGGAAAAGATGCTCCATTCCGACCAGCGTTTCAAGGAACATGAGGAAGAGCATGATTCCGAGGAAGCCAAGGAACTTCTGAAAAACACCGATACCTCGTCTATTGTCCGCAGCCGTTCCATCCGGAACTATCCGCCTCCGCCGAAGGAACCTGAAGTCAAGGACCTTCCGTCCCTGTTCAACTACTTATGGAAACGCAAGAAGCTGTCCCTGACGATTCTTGTCACGACCACGGTTCTTCTCGTCGGCGGGTATTATCTGGGAAAAAGAGAGGTCAAACCGATCTATTTTCATCAGGGGCCGCTGACGATGTTCACTTGTTACAGCGGACACTCCCAACAGTTGCGAACCCTGGATTACCGGACCGTCAAGTGTCCGAAGTGCGGCGACCGGACCTCGCCGTCCTACACCTGCCGCAAATGCAAGAAAACCTTCGGACTTTCCCTGTGGCCGCTGCGCGACATGGCCGAAGAGGAATGTACGGAATTCGAAAAGAAGCTTTCCGCCTGCCCGTTCTGCAAATCCGCGGACATCCATCCGACCCCGCTCCCGGACAAAAAGACGGAAACCTCCAAATCCGGCAGAAAACGCTGATACGTTCTTCCTATCGGCAGGAAAAGGTTTTTTTCAAGAAACAGTCGCTTCCTCCTTTTTTTTCTCCGATTCAGTGCTATATTTGGAGTGACACGAATTATTTTGATGACGTTTTGATAATATTTTGAGGAGACCTTCTGTTTCATGGCGAACATCAGGATTCCGTACGGACGAACCCATCTGAGCGCTTCACTGGAAGATGAAAACCTGCTGGGGATTTACCATTCTTCCCTGCCCCCGCGGGCGGAAAACGAATCCGCTGAAGTGTCGCGCGCCCTCGATGCCCCCATCGGAAGTGAAAGGCTGGAGGAGCTTGCCCGCAAGGCGAAAAGCGCCGTCGTGATCAGCAGCGACCACACGCGTCCCGTTCCGAGCCGCATCCTCATGCCGCTGATTCTGGAACGTCTGCGCCGTTACAATCCAGCCATTGACATTACGATTCTGATCGCCACGGGCTTCCACCGCCTTACCACAAAGGAAGAGCTCGTCGGCAAGTTCGGCGGAGAAATTGTCGCACGGGAAAAAATCGTGGTCCACGATTCTTCGGACCCATCGCAGCTGAAAGCCATCGGAACCCTGCCCTCCGGCGGCGCCCTCATCGTCAACCGGCGGGCCGCGGAAACGGATCTGCTGGTCGCCGAAGGCTTCATCGAACCGCACTTTTTCGCCGGGTTTTCCGGCGGACGCAAAAGCGTGCTTCCGGGAATCGCCTCCCGGGAAACCGTGCTGGCCAACCACTGTTCCGAATTCATCATGAGCCCTTGCGCCCGTACGGGAATTCTGGAAGGCAATCCGATCCACCGGGATATGCTTTTTGCCGCAAAAACCGCAAAGCTGGCATTCATCGTGAATGTGGTCATCGACGGCGACAAGAAGATTATTGCCGCATTCGCCGGAGACTCAGAGGCCGCGCATAAGGCAGGCACGGAATTTCTGGGAAAATACGCACGGATCGAAGTTCCCGAAGCGGACATCGCCGTCACAAGCAACGGTGGCTATCCCCTCGACCAGAACGTCTATCAGGCGGTCAAGGGAATGACGGCGGGCGAAGCGGTCTGCCGCGAGAACGGGGTCATCATCCTATGCGCGAGCTGTTCCGACGGACACGGAGGAGAGTCCTTTTACGAGCATCTGCACGCCGCCTCGCCGGAACAGATTCTGGCCGAAGCGGCGAAGGTCCCGCGCGACAAAACCGAGCCGGACCAGTGGGAATACCAGATCCTCGCCCGCATTCTCGCGAGACACACCGTCATCATGGTTACGGCCGACTGCGACCACCGGATGCTCCGGGAGATGAAACTGGAAGCCGCCTCTTCACTCGGGGAAGCCCTCGCCCGCGCATTCGAACTTTGCGGACCGAAGGCCCGGGTCGCCGTGATCCCGGATGGCGTTTCCGTCATCGCCGCAAAAAGAAAATCGTGAATTCCATATAATAGTAAGTCAGGGGAAAAACATGCACATCATTGTGTGTATCAAGCAAGTGCCGGGAACGGCGCAAGTCGAGATTGACGAGAAAACCGGCGTTCTGAAACGCGACGGCGTCGCCTCGAAAATGAATCCGTTCGACCTGTTCGCGATCGAAAGCGCCATGCGCCTCAAAGCTCTTTACGGCGGCACGGTGACCGTCCTCACCATGGGGCCGCCCCAGGCCGAGAAAGCCGTCCGGGAAGCCTTCATGATGGGCGCGGACGACGGATTCATCCTTTCCGACCGCAAATTCGGCGGAGCCGACGTGCTCGCCACCGCCTATACCCTTGCGCAGGGCATCCGCAAGATCGGCAAATTCGACCTGATTGTCTGCGGGAAGCAGACCACCGACGGCGACACCGCCCAGGTGGGCGCGGAACTGGCGGAATTCCTTTCGATTCCGCACATCGCCAGCGTCACGAAATTCCTGGACCTCGCCGAAGGAGGAAAATCCATTGATCTTGAAGCCGACATTCCGCTTTACTCCTTGTCAGTCCGGCTTCAGCTGCCGTGTCTGGTGACCGTCGAAAAGGGAATCTTCGAACCGCGCCTTCCCTCCTTCCGGAAGAAACTGGCGACCGCCGACCGTCCTGTCACCTATTTTGCCCTCAAGGACCTCGAGGATACCGACGAGACCCACTACGGGCTGAACGGCTCTCCCACCCAGGTCAAGCGCATTTTCCCGCCCGAAAAAATCGCCGTGAACGAACATTGGGAGGGCGGCGGCGACGAACTGGCCGAACGTCTTTACGGTCTCCTCCGCGATAAAAAATTCCTTTGCGAAGTGAGGTGACCATCATGCCGAAAATCGTCATTCATCCGGAAAAAATCACCGACCGCGCCGCGCTTCTGAAACTCTGTCCCTTCAACGCGATCGAGGACATCGACGGGAAAATCCTGCTCAATGCCGCCTGCAAAATGTGCCGCATCTGCTGCAAAAAGAGCGGAGGCGTTTTCGAATTCGTGGAAGACGCCGCGCCGGGCGTCGACAAATCCAGATGGCAGGGAATCTGCGTGGTCGCCGAACTGGTCGACAACGATGTCCACCCGGTCACGCTGGAACTCCTCGGCAAAGCCGCCGAACTTGCGAAAAAGGTCCGGCAGAAAGTCTATTGCGTGGTGATCGGGTCCAAACTGGACTCCATCGCCGCGAAACTCGCCGAATACGGCCCGAACGAAATCCATCTCTATGACCATCCCTCGCTCGAACATTTCCGCATCGAGCCTTTCTGCGCCGCACTGGAGGACTTCATCCGCAAGGTTCAGCCGTCCGTGGTGCTGGTCGGGGGGACCTCCATCGGACGTTCCCTCGCGCCGCGCGCCGCGGCCCGTTTCCATACGGGGCTGACCGCCGACTGCACCTTCCTCGACATCCAGTCCACCACCGACCTCGACCAGATCCGTCCGGCCTACGGCGGCAACATCATGGCGCACATCAACACGCCCCGGCACCGTCCGCAGTTCGCAACGGTCCGCTACAAGATTTTCTCCTCGCCGGAAAAGACCGCCCCGAAAGCGAAGATTGTCCGGGGCAGCCTGACGCCGGAACAGCTCGCCTCCGGAATCGAATTCCTGTCGCTCCGCCGCAAGCAGAACGAACGGGGCATCGAGGACGCCGATGTGATCATCGTCGCCGGACGCGGCCTGAAGAAACAGGAAGACCTCGCCATGGTCGAAGAGCTGGCCTCCCTTCTCGGGGGACAGGTCGGCTCCACCCGTGCGGTCATCGAAGCCGGCTGGCTCGACCCGAAGCGTCAGATCGGGCTTTCCGGACGCACGGTCAAACCGAAACTCATCATCACCTGCGGCGTTTCCGGCGCGGTCCAGTTCGCGGCGGGGATGAACGGCAGCGAACTGATCGTCGCCATCAACAGCGACCCCCACGCCTCGATCTTCAACATCGCGCACATCGGGATCGTCGGCGACCTTTATAAAATTATTCCCGGATTGATCGAACGGATCAAATCTTCGAAAGGAGTCCAGCCATGATCAGCACATTCAAACAGGTCGATGAGACCGACATTGCCTTTCTGCGTTCGGTCTGTTCTCCGGACCGGGTCCTGACCGGCGCCGATATCAGCGAAGACTATTCCCATGACGAGCTCGGAGATGTCCGGCGCACCCCCGACGTGCTGGTCAAGGTGCAGTCCGCGGAAGAGGTGTCCGCCATTCTCAAATACGCCAACGAACAGACGATTCCCGTCACGCCGCGCGGACAGGGCACCGGGCTGGTGGGCTCTTCCGTCGCGCTCTGCGGGGGAATCATGGTCGACCTCTGCGGCATGAACCGTTTTCTGGAGCTGGACGAGGTCAACATGACCCTGACTCTCGAACCGGGCGTGCTCCTGATGGAAGTCTCCAAATATGTTGAAGCACATAAACTTTTCTATCCTCCGGACCCCGGCGAGAAAACCGCCACGATCGGCGGCAACGCCAACACCAACGCGGGCGGAATGCGCGCGGTGAAGTACGGCGTCACGCGCGATTACATCCGCGGGATGGAAGTCGTCCTGCCCTCCGGAAAAATCATCGAACTGGGCGGAAAGATCGTCAAGAACAGTTCCGGCTACAACCTCAAGGACCTGTTCGTCGGCTCCGAGGGAACGCTCGGAATCATCACGAAACTGACGCTGCGGCTGCTTCCCCTTCCCCAGTTTAAGATCAGCCTTCTGGTGCCCTTCCCGGACCTCGATTCCGCAATCTCGGCGGTGCCGCACGTCATCAGGACCAGTTCCGTGCCGACCGCGGTCGAGTTCATGGAAAGGGAAGTCATCCTGGCCGCGGAAGAGTTCCTGAACCGCAAGTTCCCGGACAACAGCGCCGACGCCTATCTGCTGCTGACCTTCGACGGCATGAGCGAAACGGAAATCGACCTGGCCTATCAGGCCGTCGCGAACCGCTGTCTCGAACTCGGAGCCAAGGATGTATTCATCTCCAATACGGACGAGCGCAACGAATCCATCTGGTCCGCGCGCGGCGCGTTTCTGGAGGCGATCAAGGCCTCCACCACGGAAATGGACGAATGCGACGTGGTCGTGCCCCGGAGCCATGTGGCGGAATTCATCCGCTTCGCATCTTCTCTTCAGAAAAAGCACGGAGTGCGCATCCGTTCCTTCGGGCACGCCGGAGACGGCAATCTCCATATCTACGCCCTTCGCGACGCCCTTTCCGAAGAGGAATGGAAGAAAACCCTTGCGGCGGTCTTCGAGGACCTGTACGGCATGGCGAAAACCTTCGGCGGACAAGTCTCCGGCGAACACGGCATCGGGTTTGCGAAAAAGCCGTATCTGGCCGAATCACTCGCGCCGGAAGTGCTGGCCCTGATGCAGGGAATCAAGCGGGTGTTCGATCCGAAAGGAATCCTGAATCCCGGAAAGATCGTCGTCTGATCCGCCCGTTTCACTGCCTGAATCCGACCCGTTCTCCGGCAAAAGGGGAACGGGTTCTTTTTTTTCAACAAAAATATACGGGCCCTTCCAATCCCAATTTACATTCTTAAGCATATTCAGATCAACACAATTTGAGAGCGTCCATAAGAAAAGATTCGCCGGAGGTCAACGCAATTGGAATATTGCCAACATCAAGATTGCAAATCAGTATAATGTATTCTTTCAGAGATACTTACAGCACAGGGGATCTGCGCGGAAATCATGACCGTTCCGCAACTGTCCGCGACGCTGGCGGCGGCGATCGGAAAAGGACTGGGAATGCTGGATGAGGATTTCTTCAACGCGATAACCGTAATGTCGATCGTCACAACGCTTCCGGTACCGAATCCGGTCCGGTGGATCATCGAACACAACCATCTCCGCTTCACACACGTGGCAAAAGAACCTTTCGTGCTGAAGGAGGGCCAGGACGAGGTTTTGTGAATGTTCCGGGAGGCGGCCGGAAAAGGATGGATACTTGTTATTTCTGCCGGAAAATGATTCTGCCTTTGCTCAGGTCATAGGGGGAAATTTCGATGGTGACTGTATCCCCCGGTAAAATCCGGATGAAGTTCAGACGCATTTTCCCACTGATGTGGGCGAGCACACTGTGTTTGTTCGGGAGTTCGACCCTGAACATAGTGTTCGGCAGCAATTCTTTTACTACGCCTTCGACCTTGATTAAATCCTTAGACACGTGTTAAGACCTCCGTTCCGTTCTCTGTTATCAGCAGCATGTGTTCGAAATGGGCGGAAGGCTCCCCGTCACGGGTGCGGACCGTCCATCCGTCACTTTCCATATAGACTCTTCTCGAGCCCAGATTGAGCATCGGTTCGACGCACAGCACCATGCCGGGAACCAGACGCGGCCCCTTGCGGTACTGCACATAATTCGGGACATCCGGCGGCTCATGCAATTTCGTGCCGCAGCCATGCCCCACATATTCCTCCACAATTCCGAGATTTCCGCGTTTGGCCTCCATTTCAACCCCGCGGGAAATATCCTGCACATGGCCGCCCGGATGCGCGGCTGCCAGCCCGGCCTCCAGAGCACTTTCCGTAAACCGGAGAAGACGTTCGATGTCCGCCGGCACCGGTTCGTCGCCGACATAGACTGTCTTGGCGGTATCCCCCACGCCCCCCTCGAAAAAGACGCCGACATCCACGCTGACGATATCCCCTTTGAGGATGAAGCGGTCCCTCCGGCCGATTCCGTGCACCACTTCGTCGTTCAGCGAAATGCAGATGTTCCCCGGATACCCGCGGTAGTTCAGGAAGGCGGGTATCCCTCCCATGGAACGTATGACTTCGCCGCCCAGTTCATCCAGATCCGCGGTCGTCATGCCGGAACGCACCAACTTGCAGATGCGTTCCCTGGCCTCCGCGGCCATTTTTGCCGCTTTGCGTATCCGGTCGATTTCCGCCGGGGTATGGATAACAAAATCAGGCTTCATATCAAGTATTCAGGATCTCGAGAAGCAGTCCGTAGCTCTGCTCCCTCGGGAGTGAAGAATCAATTCTGGCAAGAAGTTGTTTGTCCGTATAGAACCGGACGAGCGGAGCGGTCTGTTCCTCATAAACCTTCAGACGGTTCTGCGCAGTTTCGAGGGAGTCGTCCGAGCGCTGGTAAAGCTCGCCGCCGCAGCGGTCGCAGATTCCTTCCCGTGCCGGTCTGGAGAAAAGCTTGTTGAAGTTGGCCTTGCACTTGCGGCAGGTCAGACGCGCCGTCAGACGCTGGATCAGGAGATTGTAGGGGGCATCGAACAGTACAACTTTGTCAAGTGCACGTCCGATTTTCGCGGCGGCCTCCTCCAGAAGTTCAGCCTGCCTCACCGTCCGCGGAAATCCATCCAGGATATAACCTTTGGAACAATCGTCCTGGGAGAGACGCGCGGCAACCATATCCGCCACGATCTGATCCGGAACCAGTTTCCCCTGATCCATCAGGGCCTTGGCGTTTTTTCCCAGCTCGGTTTCGCGGCGGATTTCGTCGCGAAGGATATCGCCGGTCGAAATATGGACCAGCTTTTCATCCTGCAGCAGGGCTTCCGACAGGGTTCCCTTGCCGGCTCCCGGAGGTCCAAGAAAAACCAGATTTTTGTTCTTGATCATTTTTTCCTCTCCCAAAAAGGCGTAAGAATTGTAATGTATACTCTCAACAACAATTTTCCAATCTTCAAAGACGCATTTTACATACAAACTTTGAAAAAACTATTTTTGCATGGCCGCGGCAAAGCTTTCAATCGTCGCTTCGAGCCCCCTGCGGAAATCCCAGGAGGGACGGAACCCGGTCGACAGAAGGCGGTCGATGCACGCGGTCGAATGCTTGACGTCCCCCGGACGTTCCGGCAGATATACGATCTTCGAGGAAGACCCGAGAATTTCCACGATCATCTTCGCCAGCGTGCTGATGGTCATCTTCCCGCCGTAGGCCACATTGTAGACCCCCGTGAAAGGATGCTCCGCCATGAAGATGTTGGCCGCGGCGATATCCTTGACGAACACGAAATCGCGGGTCTGCTCGCCGTCTCCGAAAATGGTGATGTCCTCATTGGCCAGCGCCCTGGCGATGAAGATGGGAACGGCCGCGGCGTAGGCGCTTTTCGGATTCTGCCGGGGACCGAAGACATTGAAGTAGCGGAGGCACGCGGTCTGGAGACGGCCCGTTCCCGTAAACATGGCGCAGTAATATTCGCCGTCCATCTTGGTGATGGCGTACGGGCTCTTGGGTTCCGGAACCATGGTTTCGACTTTCGGGGAAACAGGGTTGTCTCCGTAGTTCGCGGCGGAAGTGCTCAGAACCAGTTTTTTGACGCCGGCCCGGGCGGCCTCTTCCAGAAGGATGATCGTCCCGAGGGCATTGATCCGGTTGCACTCTTCGATTTTCTCCATGGATTCGGGAACGCTGACCATCGCGGCCAGATGAAAAACACAGTCCACGTCCCGCACCGCATCCGCGACAGCGGCGCGGTCGGCGACATCGCCCTCGATCACTTCACAATCAAGACCCTTCAGATTTTCGCGGCGTCCCGTGCGGAAGTTGTCCAGGACCCGGACCGCGCATTTCCCCTGAAAAGATTCCACGATATGGCTTCCGATAAAACCGGAACCGCCGGTAACGAGGACTCTCTTCATTTCAGAAATTCCTTTACGATCTCGTTCATTTCGTCTTCTTTTTCCATCAGGCACCGCACAAGGGCGAACTGGTTCCGGCAGCGTTCAAGATTGTGATTCTCGTGCTTGACCCGGAAATAGGTGTCGCCGTTCAGGTAGTCCGTCAGGAAACGCAGACCGATTTCGTAGGTGATGAGGATTCCGGAGAACGGAAGGAGTTCGATTTCCTTCCGGGTCAGGCAGCCCTGCGCCCCGTCCAGATAGCCTTTCACGAGGGGACGGAAGAAATTCGTGCGGACCTGAACCTTGGAAAGGTCCGTTTCGTCTTCGGCGGCGGGACTCACGCTGGTGCGGACAAGGTCGCCGAAATCATACAGGGAAAGTCCGGGCATCACGGTATCGAGGTCGATCACGCAGAGGCCTTCTCCGGTTTTATTGTCCAGGAGGACGTTGTTGAGCTTGGTGTCGTTATGCGTGATGCGTTCGGGGATCTGGCCCTTGTTTTGGAGGTCGAGCAGAATCGGAGCCACCCAGCAGTTTTTCCGTGCGAAATCGATTTCACTGGCGCAGGAGGCGGCGCGTTTTGCCGGATTTTCGTGGGCGGCGCGTTCGAAATCGGCGTAGCGCGACGGGGTATTGTGAAAATTGGGAATGGTCTCGTGGAGGCGGGTGCCGGGAAGGTCCTCCAGCAGCATCTGGAATTCGCCGAAGGCTCTGGCCGCATGATACGCCTGTTCCTCCGTCTCGAGGATGTTGTAGGTGCGGGCATCGTCGATGAAGCGGTAGGAACGCCAGCATTCCTCTCCGTGGATGTAGAACATTTTGCCGTCTTTGGCGGGGATCAGATGAATGCAGCGGCGGTCGCAATCCGGTCTGCCGCGAAGTTTTCCGACCGAATGGGCCAGCACCCGCGTGATATTTTCCATCAGCAGGTCGGGCTTCCGGAAAACATGAGTGTTGATCCGCTGGAAAATGTACTGGCGCTTTTCTTCTCCGTCAACAAACACGGCGCGGTAAGTGTCGTTGATGTGTCCGCTTCCGAACGGCTTCACGTCCACAAGGCGGGTGTCGTCGATACTGAATTGTGCTGCGATTTCTTTGACTAGTTTTTCCATGATTTTCATTGCTCCAGAGGAGAGGGATATATACCGCGGCGCACCAGTTCGCGGATGGATTCTTCCACACGGGGTTTATCTTCACGATAGGTCACACCGAACCACGAGTCGGAACTGGTCATGACCTCCAGTGATATGATTTTCTTTTGAATCAGCTCGCTGACTGCGAAAGGAATATAGAACTCGGATTTGAGCTCGGTTCCTTTTCCGGCAAGGAATTCCTCGAAAAGTTCTCCGAAGGAATCAAGGATGGAGGGCATGAATCCCCAGAAATTCATGGAAGCGATTTCGTCGCCCGTCAACGGATGAACCGAACCGTTGTCATCCTTGTATTCGGCACGACCGCCGGACACGGGGACGATGTGAGTCCGTTCTGTCACTTCCGTCAGGAATCCTTCGGCATTTTTCATGCAGATGCCTCGCGAGACGAAACCGAATTCGGAAAGGGTGTTGCGCAGGGTGAATCCCACCATGAAATGACGGTTCGCCGGGTCCGGATTGTGCGTAAGGGCGTCCGCCAGAAGTGCAAAGGCGCTTCTTCCGTAGAAATCGTCCGCGTTGATCGCCGCGAAAGGTTCGGTGAGCTTGGAGGCCGCGCAAAGAACGGCGTGTCCGGTTCCCCACGGCTTGGTGCGTCCAAGAGGGAGCGTAAAGGGGGCGGGAAGGTTCTCCAGCTCCTGAAAGGCATATTCCACCTGAATCTTCTTTTCCCAGCGGGCTCCGACCTTTTCGCGGAAAACAGATTCGATATCGTGGCGGATCACAAAGACAACTTTGCCGAATCCGCTCCGGATGGCATCATAAATCGAATAGTCCAGTATGATTTCCCCGGAAGGACCTACCGGGTCGATCTGCTTGAGGCCGCCGTAACGGCTTCCCATACCGGCCGCGAGGACCAGCAATGCGGGCTTCTCCATAAACATCACCTTCTTCCCGGTTTCTCAGATCACCGGCAGGCTTGCCGCAGCAACCGCCTGACCGTGACGACGTGATGTTTCGTCCGGGATGCGGAATTCGACGCGGGAAGCATAGTCCGGGAACTCTTTTTTCAAAACTTCAGCGGCGCGGGCCAGAATGATGTCTCCGCCCTTGCCGGAAGTGACACGTCCGAGAATCAGAAGCTTCTCGACCTCGTAAAATTCGCAGTACCTCGCAATGGTGTATCCGAAGCAGACGCCGATGTCGTCGAAAATCTTTTCCGCGCGCGGATCGCCGTGTTCCATCAGCTTCTGGACTTCCTTGAGCTGATCGGCGAACTTCATCTCCTTCGGAAGTTCGATCCCGGCCAGCGGAGCCAGACGGGCAACGCCCTGCTGGCAGAAATACTGCACCGCGCAGCCAAGGTCGCCGGACCACTCATCCGCGGGAGCTCCTTCACGGTAATCCGCCGGAACGAACGCCAGTTCGTTGAGCCAGTCCGTGATATTTCCCTCGGGGTTCACATATCCGCCGGCCACGCTGGTGCCCATGGAAACGCCGAGAACGCTGTTGGAGTTCATCTCCATGGACCCGGCCAGAGCGGTCACTTCGCCGTCGTTGACCACTTCAAAGGGAACGCCCCATTCCTTTCCGAGTTCCAGGAAGAGATTCTTCACGCGGGACTCGAACTGGTCCTGCGGAATGCCGCGGAAAAGAGAGGCGATGCGGACCCGGTTGTTCACATAAACACCGGCGGAACTGCCTCCGATCGCATCCACACGCGGGAGTTTCGCGGCGGCGCGGCGGAGTGTGTCGTTGATGCCGTCCTTGTGCCACTGGATGTCTTTCTGAAAATAGGGGTCCCACGGAACTTCCTCGCTGAAAACGAGCTTGCCGTCGATCAGCGCGGCACACTTGCGGTCGGAACCGCCAAGATCGAAACCGATCCGGCATCCGTCGAGATGGCGCCCCAGAGGCTTTGTCGGTTCGATGGGAGCCGGCGCTTCTTTCAGCGGACAATATACCACCTGCATTTCATTGGAATAAATCCGGCCCATGATCTCGTAGTCGAAGGCGCGCTCGCCTTTCGGGGAGTAAATGGCGGCCAGTTCGGCGGCAAGCACCGCGTCGCCCGCAAGCGTGATCTTGTGTCCGCCGCGCATCCAGAGAAGGCTCTTCACAAGACGTTCCACGTGACGGATGTTGGCTTCCTGTTCTTCCGCGCTCGGAGAACCGAAGACCACCGTGGGAAAGGTACTGACGCTTTCCGGCGATCTTTCCAGAGCAATTACGATCTTCTTGCTTCTTCCGGAAGCGGCGACCACCTTGCGGAACTCGCGGTCCCACAAAATCGGAGGAATAAAATTCTTATCAAGACACGGAACCACGGCGCACGATGCGGCACGATTGATTTCTTTCAACATGGCAGGTTCTCCGTTCAGTTATTTATGAAAGCTACTTTTAAAACAGTCCATACAAGATACATTCATTTTGAAAAAAATCAAGTTCTAAAAGGTTGAATATCAGAAGAATCACCTGCGGGTTACAATGTAAAGAATAAAAAAAAGCCCGGTCTTCGGACTCCGGTCCGCGGGGAGAGACGGCTATGCCACATCTCGGCAGACGCCCCGCAAGCGACAGTTTTCACAGACGGAGGCATCTTCCGTCTTCGGAAAATCGGACAGGGAGATCGAAGAACTCCCGATGATCTTCCCCAGCATTTCACTGACGCTGTCGCGGACAAATCCCTCCGTCAACGGGACCGGACGGAAGGAACTCCTCTCAAAACGGTCGCCGACGCAGACGCCGTTCCAAACCTCGGGCTGCCATCCGGCATATCTCTCCGAAACCCGGCGGGCAAAGACTTTCTCCGACAGCCCGTTTGCGGAGTCTCCATATTTGCGCTCCGGCATTTTCGCCGGATCATGGACAAAACGGAAAGCGATTCCGACCGCCTTCCCCCGATGAAGCGCCAGAAGCCAGGGCCGCATGTGAACACAAGTTCCGGCAAACGGAAATTCGACATATTCCGGCGGCAGACGCCAGCCCAGAGGATCCAGTTCCAGCAGGCTCTCCATCAGTCCGGAGGACTCCAGACCGGAGAAAAACCCCGCAAGAACCTCCCGTGCGGATTCCAGCAGTTCGCTGTGCGAAGCGAACTCTCCGGTATGGTAATACAGTTCCGCAAAGGACAGCTTTTTCGGATCGGACCAGAATTCCTCTGCTCTCAGTTCGGGCTCGGCCAGCAGCAGACGGCGGGACACATGAACCTGAAACGCTTCCATCAGCGCGGCGCCGCGCCCGGAGGAGACTCGATACGGCATGGTCTCCCGGAGCGCACGGTCCAGGGAATCCTCCACCATCTCCCCGAGCCATTCGTCGAATGTGGAAAGATATTTCTCCAGAAACGCCCTCTGCGCCAGTTCGGAGGAATAGGCGTTCCAGCCGCCCTGCGCCAGATAATGCCGCAGAAAATAAGCGCGTCCGCAACTGTGGAAAAGCCGGTATCTGGCCGCCGACCAGGAGAACGTTCCGGGGGAGACATCCTCCCGCCACGACGTGGCCTCCAGCACAAAGCGGTCGAAATCAGGCATCGCTCACAGGTCCGCCGGGAGGAAATAGAGCATTCCGCGCTTCGGAGCGAACCCCTTGAGGGACTGGCCTTGAACGGAGATGTTCACGGGCTGTGTCTTGGCGAACATCATTGAAAGGAATCTCGAAAAGGAGAACGGCTCCTGATAGCGGATCACCGTATAGGTATCCTTCTCCAGATGGGCGGCCTTGGCCGCGGCGTTCACCGCATCCCGGAAATAGCCGAGGGAATCGACCAGTCCGAGGGAAAGCGCCTGTTTGCCGTCGAAAATGCGGCCGTCCCCGATGATGGTATCCCGGATCCGGTCCGCCGGAATGTTGCGGGAATGGGAAACGATGCCGACAAATTCGGTGTAGGTGTTGTTCACGAGGGTCTGGACCACTTTGATTTCCTCGGGAGTGCGTTCCCGGGACCCGTCGAGCATATCCTTCATTTTGCCGGAAGTGTAGACCTCGGATTTCACGCCGATCTTCTCGAACAGTCCGCGATAGTTGTAGGTGGAGATAATCACGCCGATGCTTCCGGTCAGTGTAAGCTTGTTGGCGATGATCGGCTTGCATCCTGACGCGACATAGTAGCCGCCGCTGGCCGCCATGGAATTCATCATGGCAACCGCGGGTTTCTTCGTCTTTTCACGGAAGAGCCGCAATTCCTCGTAAATCTCATCGGACGCCGTAACCTCCCCGCCAGGGGTGTCCAGATTGACAATCAGAGCCTTGACCTGATCGTCCTCCGAGGCCCGGCGGATCCGGGCGCAGATGGACCGGGAATCCGCTACTTCCGAAAGGGATTCCGTGATATCCGAAACAATCACGCCCTTGACATCGATCACCGCGATTTTCGGCTGGGTTTCCGCGGAATCGAACTCTCTCTGCCCGCAGACATATTCCTCTTCAAACGAGTCGGGATCGTCATAGGCCAGCTTTTCCGGAGGGGTTATGCGGGAAATATAACTGATCGCACCGAAAATCATCAGTCCGATCACGACCAGAATCAGAAGCCCGGCAAACAGAAACCCGCATCCGAAGCAGCTGAAACTGAACCAGGACCTTTTCTCATGTTCTTCCACCATACAAAAATCCATCTTTCCGTCAAAGGGTTTCAATCAATTCAGGCGACAATATTTCCACGCGGAAATTCCGCGCCGCAGCAACATCATATTCGGCCGCGGAAGGGGTAAGGCAGCTGGCCGAAGCCGCGCACAACCCCAGCTGAAACGCTTCCAGCGGCGCGGTCCCGCTCAGAATTTCCGAACAGGTCACCGCGGAACAGGTATCTCCCGCTCCGATCGGGTTGACAACACTGGAGACTTTCGGGACGGAAAGCCTCCAGACGTTCACGCCGTCAAAGAAAAACGCGCACGACGCACCCGCCGTGACCGCCGTCATTTTCAGACGGAAGTGTTTCTTGCAGAAACGGAAGGCATCCCGCAGCTCCCGCTGTCCGGTGAGTTTCAGAATCTCCTCCTGATTCACCTTCATGAACGAAATCTCGTGCTTCAGGGATTCTTCCACATTCATGAAAGAGTCCAGCATGACAAACTTCCCGTTCCGGACGGCTTTCTCGATCAGGCCGGAATAGAAGTGCCCGGTCACTCCGGGCGGATAGGTGCCGCAGACGGCCAGCGCGTCGACTTCATCAAGAGCATCCAGCCCCGTCTGATACAATTCCCTGGACGTCTCGAAGGTAACGGGCTCGTTCGGCTCGATCAGCTCGGTCACGGACGGCGGGGTCTCGCTGATGACCGTCGAACAGGTGCGGGTCACAGCGGAAGAATTCACGGTAATATGGATAATCCCCTCATGATCAAGAACATCCATCAGCATTTTTCCGGTGGAGCCTCCGGCGAACTGAAGCAGTCTTGTCTCCGCCTTGCCCCAGCGCTTCGCCGCACGGGAGAAATTGATTCCCTTCCCGGATGCCGTCTGTTCCAACGCATACGCCCGATTGACCTCCCCGGGCACCAGACTCCGGAAATGGAGAGTCTTCTGCCACGCCGGATTCAAGCCGCATACGAGTATTTTCTTCATGAGAGATGTCATTCCTTCGATTCGATTTAGATATTCCAGAAAGGTACCCTTTGAAACAGGGTTTGTCAAGTTCGAACCATCCGCCGCGCATCCAAAACTCGACGAATTTTCCCGGAAGCAGGATTGCATTCCATCCCTCCCGATGTTATACTATCCCGCAAAACAGGAGATTTCCCGATGAAAAAACAACATTCATTTACGATGATAGAACTCCTCACGGTGGCCGCGATCATCGCCGTCCTTGCCGGCATCGCCGTCGGCGTCGCCAACCTGATCGCAGACAAATCCGCCTCCTCCAAGACCGAGGCCACCATCAAGGCCCTCGAACTCGCTCTGAACATGTACAAGGATAAGTTCGGACATTATCCGGCCGTCTCCATTATTCCAAATGCCTTGACGATTGAAAAAGACCTTCCCTCGGATACCGCTAAATTTGATGTTTCCCTCTGGAAGTTCCTCGACGAGAAATTGATCAGGTCGTCAACCGTCATCGACGGGACCTCCCGCTACTTCAAGGATGGATGGAACCGTCCGCTGCTGTATCGCAGTCCGGGCAAATACAACAAGGGAACTTTCGACCTCGGGTCCGTCGGACCCGATGGAAAAATCGGAAGCACGACAGTAGCAATCCCCACTCCGTTCGTGATCTCCACTGAAATTAACGACAATTACAACACGGATTTCGGCAAAGACGACGACATCACCAACTTCATCCACAACTCGAACTGAGCATATTTCAGGATCGGGACTTCCCGGAAAGATGGAGAAAAAAAAGGAGGCGACGGCGATAAGCCGGATTCTGTTCTCTTTTGCAAGAGCGGCAACCATCTGTCTGATGCGACCAGTACCCGGGATTCCAACGCTGCGAGCAGCAGCTCATCCCCTATTTGGTCTTGCTCCGGGAGGGGCTTGCCTTGACGGAGGGAATTGCTTCCGCTCCCGGCGGGCTCTTACCCCGCCGTTTCACCCTTACCGAACTTGCGTCCGGCGGTTTGCTTTCTGTTGCGCTTTCCTTTCCGGGGCATATCGTCCCCGGCATCCCTTTATCCAAGGGACTCCCTGCTCTGCGGAGTCCGGACTTTCCTCCAGTCCTTGCGGACCGGCGGCTGCCTGCCGTCGCCTCCCGCGTCAATATACGCCCGGAAGCCGTTTTTTTCCACCCCCAAGCCATTTTTTTCAGGTGTTTTTATTCCGGCTTCTGGAAAAAGATTTGCCCGTATGCTAAAGTAAAAACGGCAATTTCCCATTCCTGAATCGTAAAATATTTGAAGAAACCTCAAGGGAGCGGCAATGAAGGAAAAAACGGCAAAAGGCAAAGAGGTTTTTTATGGTCCCGCGGATGTTCCCCCTCTCGCGCTGACGGTTTTTTCCTCCATCCAGCACATGCTTCTGGTATTGTCGCTGGGGCTTGCCTTGCCGGTCACCATCGCGCATACGGCAAACCTGTCTCCGGGAGAAGCGGGCATTTTCCTTTCGCTCGCGCTCCTTTCCATCGGCATAGCTGGAATCCTTCAGACATTGCCCTCCCGCTATCTCGGCAACGGCTGCATGGATCTTTCCGTCTCCGACTCCGCGGCGCTCTCGGCATGCACCGCCGCCGCACAACTGGGGGGGATGCCGCTGGTCTATGGAATGACCCTGCTTTCCGGATTTTTCAAAGGAGTCCTCGGGTCGTTCACGTATTATTTCCGCAAACTCTTCCCGCCGGAAGTCACGGGATGCATGATCTTCATTCTCGGAATCAGCATCATCCCGACGGGACTCAAGTATTTTCTCGGCACGGGATATTACGCGAAAACAGGGGAATTCTCGACGCTCCATCTGTTTGTGGCCATCTGTTCATTGCTCATCATGCTTTCATGCACGGTCTTCAGCAAAAAGCTCAAATGCTATGCGGCGCTCTTCGGCATCACCGGCGGATTTCTGCTCTCCTGGATGGTCGGCATCCTTGATCTGAAAGCGTTCTCGGAACTTGCGAAGACTCCTTTTTTCCGCATTCCGTATCCGGAAAAGTTTTCGTTCGCCTTCGACTGGCGAGTCGCGCTTCCGTTTGCGATCGTCACCATCGCGGCGATCGTCGACAACATCGGAGACTACACGGCGGCGCAGAAGATCAGCGATCCGAAGTTCAAGCGTCCTGACTGGCGCCGGATCGAAAACGGGATTCGAGCCTCCGGACTCGGTTCTCTGATTGCCGGGCTGGCGGGCGGCGTGATCCAGTCCACAGCGACCACCAATCTCGGCATTGCGGGAGCGACGGGCGTCACCAGCCGGATTGTCGGCTACATTGCGAGCGGCATCCTGATCGCACTGGCGTTCTTCCCCCGGGCGATGGGAGCGCTGATGCTGATTCCGGAACCGGTCCTGGGCGCGGTGCTGATTTTCAGCATCGCCTACATCATGGCGGGCGGCTTTTCAACGCTGGCCGCGGTGGAGCTGGACGACCGGCGGATTTTCGTCATCTTCATTTCCATCATCTTCTCCGTTTCCGCGATGATTCCCGGATTGTGGACGTTCATCCCGAAACAGGCGGCGGTAACGCTGCTTTCCCCGATCGTGATGGGGACCCTGATCCTTCTTCTGATGACCGTGCTGACCAGCCTCGGCACCCGGCGTCACATCCGCTTTACCACCGCCACCGACGCCCTGTCGATTCCACTCATGAACGAGAAAATCAAAGAAGTCTGCCAGGAATGGTGTGTTTCAAAAAATCTATGCCAGAGCCTGACCTTCGGTCTTGACGCCGTCTGCGAAAGCCTTTTCGTCAGCGGAGTGGATAATGAAATCGCCGTGGACGTCTCCTACGACCGGATGCAGATCAAAGTCAAAATCACGGCGAACCATCCCCGCGTTCCGGATGTGCGGTTCAAAAAGAGCGACACGCCGGATGAAATGGAGCTTGCGCTGCTCATGCTGAAAAACCGTTTCGATACGGTCCGCTGGCATCGGAACGGACATGTCCTGATGCTGAACGTCGAAGCCGATCTGTGACGAAAGCGGATGGAATCTTCACCGGAAGGGCTCTTTGCGCATAACGAATGGATGTCCCTCCCCCCGAAGAAAACCGCAAAAACAAGAGAAAACGGCTTTCCTTTCGCCAAAAAAAGGGTATTGTAAAATGAAGAGACCTTTCTATTCAAAATTCATGATACGGGAGAGCTGAAAATGGCTGCCATCGCTGAAAACATTCTGGAAAAAATCGGGAACACGCCTCTGGTAAAGATCGGGAAACTCAACAAGGGCAAGGCCGAAGTTCTTGCCAAGGTCGAATATTTCAATCCGGGCGGAAGCGTCAAGGATCGCGTGGGACTCGCCATGATCGAGGACGCCGAAAAGCGCGGAGTCCTGAAGCCGGGCGCCCTGATCGTGGAACCCACCAGCGGCAACACGGGGATCGGACTCGCTCTGGCAGCCGCCGTCAAGGGATACAAACTGATCCTGACCATGCCGGACACCATGAGCATCGAACGCCGGAAACTTCTGGCCGCCTACGGAGCACAGCTGGTCTTGACTGACGGCGCCCTCGGCATGAAAGGCGCCATCGCCAAAGCGGAAGAACTTTTAAGGGAAAATCCGGGGTCATTCATGCCGCAGCAGTTCGAGAATCCCTCCAATCCCGCCTGTCACAGGGCCTCCACCGCGGAGGAAATCTGGCGTGACACAGACGGAAAGGTCGATGTGTTCGTGGCCGGTGTCGGAACGGGCGGAACCATCACAGGAGTCGGCGAAGTCCTGAAGAAACGCAATCCCGATGTGGAGATCGTCGCGGTCGAACCATCCGATTCAGCCGTCCTCTCCGGAGACGCGCCCGGCCCCCACAAACTTCAGGGCATCGGAGCCGGGTTCATCCCGAAAATCATGAACATGCCCCTCCTCGACAGGATTGTCAAGGTCAAAGCCGAGGACGCGGGCGAAACCGCGCGGCAGGCGGCCCGTCAGGAAGGGCTTCTCATCGGAATCTCTTCCGGAGCGGCTCTCTTTGCGGCTCTTCAGCTCAGTCAGCAGGCACCCTACAAGGGGAAACGAATTGTCGTGCTCCTGCCGGACTCCGGGGAACGCTATCTCTCCAGCTGGCTGTTTGAAGGCTGAGTTCTTCCGAAAAAACACTCCGGGATACACCGATGCCCCGATTGTCCCCAATGCGGATCAGGGGGCTTTCAAACCGATTTCGGTCAGATGAAAGACGGCAGCGGTTCTTCTGTTGGGGTCTTTATATTGCGGAGCCAGTTTGAAGGACAAGTCCAGTCTTTTTCTCTTACGGGATAGTTCGGGAATTTTGAAGCTGACCCCGATGGACATCCTCGTATCCACTTTCTGGGAGTGGATCATGGTTTCGCCGTCATACACCTGAAACACGGACTTATCCATGACAATGCAGTTCATGGAAAGGGTGAGGAAAAGCGGCAGCGTTCCCGAAGGGAGCTGAACCGAGACAGTGTCCGTATCCCTTATGGAAAGGCAATCCTTTCCGAACATGCAATCATCGGAAAAGGTCAGCGGCGGATATGACCGGAACGGATGGAAAACGATTTGCTCCCCGATCCGCATTGAACGGGAAACCGTTCCAGGCGAGGTTTTCGTCCGGCTGAAATGTCCTTTTTCAATCCGGTAAAAGTAAGGCAGAGCCGTTTCCCTGACTTCTTTCCTCACAGGGGTTCCATGCGGTGAATCTTCTGAGACAGCGGCGATTTCCTCAACGATGAAAAAGGCGTAATCTCCATCCGGCAGCGCTCTCAGGTGAGTCTGATATTGATCCGGGGGACGCGAGCCTTGCATCACGCCGGCAGGCTCGGTCTCCCACGCTTTGTTCCGGTTCAGATCGATTGCAAGGAACCAGACGCGCAGAAGCTGATTATTGTCGATATCCGAACGGGGTGTCGAGAGTTGACCATCCTCCAGACTTGTGGGCATATTCATGAAGAAAGGTATCTTCTCCGGAACCGCACGGGATCCGGCCGGATGCCAACGGTCGGAAAAAACTGTTTCGGGGAGCGCGTTGGCACGGATCGAGAAAGCCGTTCCTTTTACCGCAGGGCGGGTGAAAATGGAATCCGGGCTCTTCCAGAGTTTTTTTTCCGCAAGAATCGCAGCGGGAAGATCGGAAAGACGGCACGAAACGGAATTGAAAACCGGCGCCGGATGTTTTTCCTCCGGCCGCTTGACCAGAGTAATCATTTCGGGGGTATATCGTTCCGTATGGTCTCCGGTAACCACAATCAGGGCATCGTCGTAAATCCCCAGTTTCTTCATATTTTTCAACAGCAGCTCCACATTCCGGAGAGATCCTTTGAGCTGTCTTTCCGCGTTGGTGTCCAGCGTGGCTTCCAGTTTTTCGTTGATTTTGAGGGGTCCGTGCGCCCCCTGCAAATGGAGATATTTCAGTTCCTTTTCATAGTTTCCGAGTTTCATTTCCGTCGACAGCCGTCTGTAAAACACAATATCATGCGGCACATCTCCGCTGGAAACGACTACCTCATCCACAGGGCCGACGAAAAGGTGGTCCAATGAAAGGCCGGAATCCGCCAGCACCGCCTTCATGAAAAAAGGAAGCATTTTGAGGAAAAAGACTCCGGAAAACATATGGAAAGACTGAGTATGAGTCGTCCGCGGGACCACATTGTCCAGAACATCCTTGTTATAACTGATGGCCTGAAGAGCGTAGGGATAGGCCTCGCAGCGAAATCCGGCTTCCCGGAAATTTTTGAAAAGCGACTTTTCCGACTGGTAGGCGAGCTTGATGAATTCCCCGTGATCTCCTTTCCACGGAGTATTTTCCTGACTGCTGTATTCCATGCCTGTCAGCAGGGCGGGAACCGCGTAAATCGTCTGCGGAATAGTTCCGCTGACAATCCCGTCGAAACAGGTGAAATCCTGGAACATGACTCCGATTTCCGGGGTTTTCTTCAGGAGTTTCTTGAACAGGAATTCGCTCATGCAATCCACGACAACGATCACCACATTATCGCGGGAGGCGAATTTGAATTTGTCATTCTCCTGAATCGAATATTCATAGAAGTCATATTTCGGCGGCGAATAATGCACCAGCAGGAAAAACAGCGGAATCAGCTGCGCGGTCAGCATGATCCCGCAAAGTTTCCCGGAATGCGCCGTGAACCACCGATGAAATATGACAGCCACGATAAAAGGAGACAGATAAAGGATGAAATTCAGTCCCCACAGGAAATAAGCGGAAAATTCCAGGGCGGAGAAAGCAGGCATGTAATCCGGAAACATCTCCGACCAATAGGAATTCTGGAGCCAGACGGCATACCCCAGCGCCAGAACAAGCGCATTCAGAAGCGAAAAATGTTTCCATCTCCATAAAAAAAGCTGTGGAACCGCAAATAGGGCTGTCACGGCAAACGCCCCGAGAAGAATCACCAGCACGATGTTTGAGAAACGGAAGGTGAATTCACCGCTGTTTTTACAGTAGAGGGTCAACCCGGAAAGCAGCAGGGAGACAGACACGGAAAGGGAAGCGAAAAGCACACAGGGGATGCGGTCCCGGAAGGAACCTTCAACCGTTCTTTTTTCACGCATGTTCACCCCCTTCGCAACAGGAGGAGGGTTCTTTTTGAATCCGGAATCGGAACGACTTCGCAGTGTTCATAGGCGTGACGGAACGCGGTACAGGCCTCTTCCAGACTCCAGTCGGCACAGATATCCGGACGGGACCGCAGCAGGCGCTGGACCTGGGAATCTTCTCTGGGGACAAATTCGACCGCGGCGCGGGAGGCGGTTTCGGAAAGCAGACGGACGATCTGGGAAAAGGTCCAGTTGCCGCCGATCCGCAGGTGATGGAGAAGCGCCAGTCCCAGAACAAGGTCTCCGCGCGCGCGAGAAAAAAAGGAACAGCGTTCTTCGTTGAAAAGGCCCAGACCGGGCGATGGATTGTTCAGGTCCTGAAGGACCGGATACACCGGTTCGTCGGTCCGGCGGACGGAACGATAAAGCATTTCCACCGCGGCGGGATCGATGTCTGCCGCAACCACATCGCCGGAACAATTGGAGGCGATCCGCGAGAACTCTCCGGTATTGGCGCCGAGATCGATCGTCCGCAACGGCCTGACTTCCCGGCAGAAACGTTCCACCGTTTCCCGTTTGAAGTCAAAGGCCTCCCGGGAGTAGTTGGTATCGCTGTAGTAGTCCCCCCATTCCGTTTTCAGACGGGGCGGAGTGAGTCTTTCGACATCGTTCCGGAGACATTTCATCAGGGCAATCAGGTTTTTTCTGGACATGGAAGGAGGGGTTCCCTTCTCCCGGCGGCTGTCGGAGTAATGATCCTGAAAATGCGAGTGAAGATGAATATGGATCAGGGATGACGGCTTCAGCCAGCTGCTCTTCGGCAGGTTTCCGGAAACGAAATCGATCGGAATTCCATCCAGATGATTCCTGAAAAAAGAAAGGAACCGCACATCTTTTTTCCTCATCAGGAAAAGCGGTCCGAGAAAATGCATGACGAACTGGCGGTATGCCTGCCATGGCTGTCCGTCCACATACCGGGTAAAGGATCCATGATCCATGAAAATCGGAAACCCTTTGCGCCAAGACACATTGAACGCGCTGGCATCCTTGAGGATCATCCCTTTTTCGAGCAGTTTCAGGTTCAAATCCAGCGTCAGGAGAGCCGCATCCCTGAGCTGGGAAAAGCACCATTCGTATGGATAGCTGATGAAAGGAAGCTCTTCCAGAGCAAGGACGGTGCACTCATCCAGAGGTTCCGTCTCCGTGAATCCGACGATCATCCCGGAATCTTGTAACTCCCGGGACAGTCCCGATTCGACAAAAAGACGGTAGTCCGCATAGCCTTTCGGCGTTACAGTCCGGAAAATTTTGCCGTCCTGTCGAAAAACCTGTCCTGAGGGATCCCGGAAGGAAGCCGGGAGGAGGTGCTCAGGCATCATGCTTTCCGCCGTCTTTTCTGTTCGGACGAATCTGCACCATCACCCAGTTCCGGATCTGACGGAAAAAGACCGCGGCCGCAAAAATCCCCGCAGCAACCGTCTGGAGAATCATGCTTCCCGTTCCGGCGTCGATGTAAGCAAACAGAGGTGTGAATTCCATAAATAGTACCTTTCCTTATGAATTCTTGTATATAATATAACGCAAAATCAATGTAAATCATATAAGGGATCTTATTTTTTTTCAAAAAAAATTAAAAAAACTTTATTTTCGTAAAAATCTTGACAATTTTCTATCTCCGGGATATATTTGCGAGAAAAAAATATGTCTGATCGGAACAGTCCTAAAAAAATATGATTTCATCGAATGTCAGGCTTCACGGGACTCCGCCTTTTCGCGCGGCAATCCTCCACGGCGGCCCCGGCGCCGCCGGCTCCGTCTTTTCGCCCGCGAAGGCCTTGGGTGCCTTTTGCGGGGTGCTGGAACCGTTTCAAACCCGTCATTCCATTGCCGGGCTTTCGGCCGAACTCCGGGAACAGATTCTCTCCTTTTCGTCGGAACCCGTTGTCGTTGCCGGACATTCATGGGGGGCATGGCTGGCGGCAGTCTTCGCGGCGGAGTTCCCGGAAAGGGTCCGGCATGTCGTGCTGATCGGGAGCGGTCCGTTGAAAGCGGAATATGTCCCCGAGCTAGAAAAACGACGGCTTTCCCATTTCTCCCGGGAGGAAGCAATCCTTTTCAGGCAGCTTCTGGAAAAGTTGCAAAATCCACGCCCGGAGGAAAAAGATGCGCTTCTCCGACAGCTGGGCGGACTTTGTGAAAAATCCGACAATTACTGTGTATTACCGGAAACGGGTGTTCCTCCTTGCACTCCTGACGGCGAAATGTATGCACGCATCTGGAAGGAAGCCGCCGAGTGGCGCACATCGGGCGGTCTGCTGGATTGTTTCCGGCGGATTTCCTGTCCAATCACCATCATCCACGGGACACATGACTGCCATCCGCCCGAAGGCGTCACACGGCCTCTGGAAGAGATCGGAGTCCCTTTCCGGAGCCATATACTGGACCGTTGCGGACATTCCCCCTGGATGGAAAAATATGCAAGAAAAGCGTTCCTTTCACTTTTGAAAGAAATTTGCAGTCAGTGACTTTCAAAGGAATCCGCTTTTTCTCCCCGGCGGTAGAAAAGGGATTTCGGAACCGGTATCAGGAAACGTTCGCAATATTTTTTCTTCCGGATGGCGAAGCTGAAGTCCGGAAAGTTCGCCTGAAACTGACCGAGCAGTTCCTTCGGGTCCTTCTGGAACTGAAACCACCTGTAACGGATCTGGAAAACAACAAACTTGACGGAAAACGAGCTCCCCTCCTCCAGTTTGCGCTCCACGCAATAGGCGCACTCAATCTCTTTGGATGACGCCAATTTTTCACGGAGGGCTTTCGCAACGTCCGGGAGAGGCACATAACCTTTCACAACATCCGTTTCCTTCAGTTCCGCGGACACGTCCTTGACCAGTTTGGCAAGACGGCCTTCCCGGAGATCGAGAAAGGCTTTCAACCTGTCCGTCAACCCGTTCTCCATATAATAGGAAAAGAGGAAATTTTCGGCGAAATAATAAAGGGAGGGGCACTTTTCCAGACTTTTCTCAAACAGATCCGCCGCCTCGTCCGAAGAGTCAGAGTCTTCCATGAGGACGCAGGCATAGCGGCAGGCGATTTCCGGGATCTCCGGATGAGCCTTGTAACACTCTCTCACGAAAGCTTCGGCCTCCTCCCGGCGTCCGGCGTCGAATAACGCGTCGATGACCCGGCTGAGGTCCTCCAGCGGGCTCTCCTGAGAATACTCGGCATTCCGGAGAAATTCGGCCGCGCCTTCCGAACGTTCCTTCATATTCGCGGCACTCTTGTCCAGAAGGGTGTGCAGATATCCGTTGAAGTCTTCCAGAAACGCGGGGTTGTTCCCGAGGAACCGCTCCAGGGCGTCTCCACGGACGGACGCATACGGCAGGGGATCGGCCGTGCCCGTCAGCGCAAACCGTTCCCGGAAAGAAGGATGCGGATCAAAGACATAATTCATGTGCCGCATGGCTTTTTCCAAACCGGAAGATATTTTTCCGGGCGGAATTTCCTGGCGGAGCTCATCCCGCAGAAATACGGAAACATTCAAATTTCCCCACTCGCCCTTCTGCATCTTCGCCAGCACTTTCCGCAAAACGACGCGGTCGAACAGATCCGATTTCAGCTGAAGCTCGACTTGACATGCCGCCGCATATTCCGCCCCGAAACGCTCCACGCTGAAACGGTCCGCCTCCACTTCATTGTGCCGGAACAGCGGCAGCGCCGTCCTTTCGAGCGCCGGCATATAATACTTCAGCCATGGAGTGTACAGCAGCGAAAAAATACCCAGATGCAGGTTCGTCCAGAAAGCATGAATCCAGTAAAAAAACGCCCCTACCGAAAGATGCTTCCGGGAAAGGTGTCCTATCTCGTGCGCCAGACATCCCAGAAATGCGCGACGGCTCAGGGCGCAGAGAAGCGGATATCCCACCATCAGCACGTTCCGCCGCAGAAACGGTATCCATACGAAACTGGAAGAGACCGCCGCGTTCATTTCATGGGTAAGGTAGATCGCATGGATCTTCGGCCCGTTCACCTTCCGGGAGATCCAGTTCACCTTCCGGTAGAAATTGGGATATTCTTTCCGGCGCAGAAGGTAAAGCCCCTTCCACGGACGGTTCAGGACCTCCATGAGATATCCCCAGAGAGAAATTCCAACACTGATTCCAAGAAATGCCCAGATGCGCACGGAAATTCTGGAGGCCGGCTTGATCGCGGCATACCGGACCAGCAGAAAAATCACAGCGACCAGCAGAAGAATCCCGAAGAAAGACTGGAAAAACAGGAAAAAGAGTTTCAGGCGGTACAGAACCGGATGATTTTCATAGACATCCAGAATTTTTTCATATTTTTCCCATTCCTTCCGGGTGAAACTCGCCATTCAAAAGCCCTCCGGCAGTTTCTGTTTCCTGAGGATCGCCCTGAAATAGACGATCCCGTATCCGGCCGCGAGACAAAGGAACGGCAGGGCGGGCAGCTGATAGCGGGGAATGGCGATCGGCCCGGGCATCAGCAGATAATACCCGCTGAGCAGCAGGAAAAGCAGAATCATCATCCAGCTTCTGCGATCGACGGCGGCCAGAAAATACCACCCGACTCCCAGTGCGGAAAACATGTAAAGAAGCGCCGTGGCGGAAATCAGGAGGAAGCCCAGACTCCGCGGAGGCGCCTGTGTCAGGTCCAGATTATAAAGCAGTCCGGACAAATCCTGGGAGAGGATTTTCGGATTCAGGTGAAGCGCCGCATAGCGGAACGGATGATTCAGGATGATTTTGAACATTTCCGCGTCCCGGACATTCAGCTGCGCTTCCAGTGTGGAATAGCGGTCCGGGTCCGCCTGATAACGGCGGAACATCTCCGTGCGAAGCTCCATCGCCGCAACCGGAGGCTCGATGCCGTGGATGCTTGCATGAAGCGCCGCCGCGTTCTTCAGCAGCGACTCGGAACTGATGGTGTCGATCCGCCACCCGATCCGCGCCTGTTTGCTTCCCAGTATCCACGGGAAGAGCACCATGCCGAAAATCAGCAGGGAAACCAGTCCGTAGTTGATCTTCAGACGCCACGGCAGTCTCCGGAAGAAAAGGATGACGACCACGCACGGGATCACCCAAAGGGCGTTCGCCGGACGGATCAGCGCGGCAAGCGCGGCCAGTGTGATAGAAGTGATCAAGTTCAGTCCGAAGGCGTTTTTAATGAAACGGAGAAAGAAATACACCTGAAATGAAACAATCAGCAGGAACAGGGTATCCGGCAGAAAGAGCGGACTGAAGGCAATCGCCGTCGGGTTCAGCGCCAGCAGCAGCGCCGCGATTATCCCGGTCCTGTCCGAACCGAACAGTTTGCCCGAGAGAAACACCGGCACACAGGCCAATGCCCCCAGCAGACACCCGGCGACAACCGCAAATCCCAGACTCCGGCCGCTCATTCCAAACAAGACCGACAGCCACAGCGGATAAAGCGGCGCGCGGGTTTCATTTCCATATACCATCCGGAAGGCGGGAGTGTTTTCCTTCCATGTCTTCTGGGAAGAAGGATAAAGCCGGTAGAACGAAGGCCAATCGTGCGTGATCCCCTTCCCCGCGACCGCCAGGAACGGGGCGCTGTCCGAACGCATCAGCCGCTGGGGATTCTGAAGGCCGGGCCAGGCGTCCCCCAGCCGCAGCAGGAAGGCCAGAACGACGATTCCCAACAGCCAGTAGAGCGATCTTTTCCTTGTCCGGATCACGGACGAGAAGTCTTTCGAAACGGAGGCGGTGCGGCTCCGGATTTTTCCCAGTCCGGCAAACCTCCAGTAAAGAGCGATCCAGAGCGCCTGGAGTCCGTCGAACCATTTGATTTTCTTCCCTTCCGCGATCTTGCGGGGAAAATAGGAAACGGGAATCTCACGGATCCCGAACCCCATGCGCAGCAGCTTGGCGGTGATTTCCGGCTCCCATTCAAACTTGTTGCCGTCAATCGGAATGGAACGGATCAGGTCGCCGTCGAACGTCTTGTAGCAGGTGGGTTCGTCGGTCAGATTCGAGTTGTAAAGCAGATTGATCCAATAAGTCAGAAACAGCCCGCCGAGGAAAAACGACGGTGCGGAATAGATGCGGTTGCGGTTTTCCGCCTCGCGCGAACCGTAGACAACCTTGCACTCTCCGTCCAGAATGGGGCGTATGCACTTCTCATAGTCGTTCGGATCGTATTCCAGATCGGCGTCCTGAATAATGACGACATCCCCGGTGGAAACCCGGATTCCTTCCCTGACCGCGGAACCTTTTCCGCCGTTGGGCTTGGTCAGGTACACCGGCTTGTGGGAGCCGCCGCTGTTTTTCCTTACCCATTCCGCACAGAGGGAGGGGGTGGAATCCGTGGACCCGTCATTGACGATGATGATTTCCATGGGAACGGAGACGGCGGCGTTCCTCACTTTGTCGAGCAATGAACAGACCGTGCGCTCCTCGTTATATACCGGGATAATGACCGATAATATCTTTTGCCGTCCTTGTGTCATGGGATTCCTTCGATTTACAGTATCGGGGTGAAGAGGGCACAGGCGCTTTCGATGATTTTTCTGGCGGGACCTTTCGCGGAGAGAGCCTCGTCGGTAAGTTCTTCCGAATTTTTCAGTTCGCGGAGGAACTGCTTATGAAGGCCGCGGGTGAATTCGCCTTCCTCCACCAGCAGGTCGAGTTCGAAATTGAGGCGGAAGCTCCGGATGTCGCAGTTGCTGGACCCGAGATAGGCCCATCGGCCGTCCACGAGCATCGCCTTGGCATGGGTGAAGATGTCCTTGCGTTCGAAAATGCGGACGCCGTCGGAGTGCAGCGGTTCGAAGTAACTGGCCGAGGCCATCTTCATGTACCAGTGATTGTTGATGCGCGGGACAATGATGCGGACGTCCACGCCGCGGGCGGAAGCCATCCGGAGCGCCTTGGAAAAGTCTTTCGACGGCACAAAATAGGGGGTGATGATCCAGATCGATTTTTCCGCGGTGGACGTGGCGGTGAAAAAGACTTTTTCAGCGCCTTCAAAAATGTAGCCGTGCCCGCTGGCGATCATGCGGACGGTATCGTCTCCATACTGTTCCGGAACGGGAAAGTATTCCCGGACGAACAGATTTTCCGGCGCCCGCTTGGTGGAGTAAAACCAGTCGCAGAGGAAGGAGAACTGGAGCTCCCCGACGATCGGCCCGTGAATTCTGCAATGAAAGTCGTGAATGCCGAGATGGTCGTTGATCCGGATGTTTTCCTGGCTGATGTTCAGGCCTCCGGTGAAAGCGGTCATGCCGTCCACGATGAGGAGCTTCCGGTGGTTCCGGAGCTGGATGCGCCAGGGAGTGAACAGCGAGGCATGGGAAAAGGGACGGATTTTCAGGTTCGGCAGACGTTTGGAACGGCAGCGCAGCAGGAACCAGGAGGAAGGCAGACTGCCGAACTTGTCGAAAAGGACATGGACGTCGACTCCGGCCCGCGCGCGTTCGATCAGGGCGTTCATGATTTCGCGTCCGATCCGGTCGTCCGCGAAGATGAAACTCTGGAGGTTGATGTTTTTGCGGGCGGAGCGGATGCTGTCGAGCATCGCCGGATAGGCGTCCGTGCCGTCGCAGAAGAGCTCCACCTTGTTGCCTGAAAGCGAAGTGGTTCCCTGCATGACGCCGGAAAAATCGTCCTCTCCGGAGGAGGAGCCGGCCGCGCCGAGAAGGCGGTCCAGCATCCGGTTGAAATTCATGGTTTCCGGCTCATGCGGATCGTGTCCGATGAAACGGGTGATCGCCTCCCGGTAACTTTTCAGGTCGTTATGCTCGGCCGCGTTTCTCTGGAAGAAGAATTGTTCCACGGAACGCGAAATCTTTTTCCCGAGGGTATTCCGGCGGGAGACTCCCGCGAAAAGATACAGCACGATCCCCAAAACAGGAAGGACGACTACAAGAATAATCCAGAGGGAGGCGCGTTCGGTGTCATCCCGCATCGTAAAGAGAATATGAAGGATGACAGTGAGAACGGCCGTCAGCAGGCCGACGGCATAAAGAACATGAATCCATTCAAAAGGCATCGCGCCTCCGTCCTGTCAAAGAAACTCAGAGATTTTTCTTGGGTTTCTTTGTATTTTTCTTGCTCTGAGTGGAAGAATCCTTGGAAGCAGAACACCATTTATCAAGAGCTGCAAGAGACTGCAGATTCTTGATTTCCGCCTGAACCTTGTCCAGGTCCTTCTGGGTGCTCTCGACCTTGCTGGAGTTTTTCTCCTTGTAGAGGGTCAGCTTGGACTGAAGTTCTTCGGCCTTCTTGTTCAGAGGCGTCAACTTCTCGTTCAGCTGTTTTTTGAGTGCGTCCTGTTCCTTGGCCAGCTTATCCTCATAGTTTTTCTTGTTGTTGCGCTTGCTTCCCTTCAGTACTTTCTGGGCTTCTTCGATCTTCTTCTGCTGGGCCGCAAACGGGTTTTCAGTGTCCACAACCGTGGTCTTTTTGGTCGTTGCGGCGGTAGTCTTCGGAGTGGCGGAAGAGACGTCAGTGGCATCCTCTTCGGCGATCAGGTCGGTCAACCCGAACGCAAGGACGGGGACGAGAAAGAGAGAAATCCGTTTCTTCATTTTGTTTCCTTTTTTAAGGGGTTGGTAAATTTGGAACAAATATATTTTCCTGTTTTCTCGCAGGGAAACACTATCAGCAGACCTCCCAGACAGTACGGAATTTCTCCCAGGAAGCACGGGACCAGTCGCCGGACTCCGTTTCGGCGTGGAGCATCTTCGGACACGCCTTGAGTTCCCGCACAAGCGCAGACCACGGAAGCGTCCCGCCGCCGGGCGGATTATGGTCGTCGAATGACCCGAAGTTGTCGTGCATGTGACAGGTCGCAATGTGGGGCCGCATCAGATCCAGAACCGCCTTCCAGCCTTCCGGCGTATAACAATGGGCATGTCCCGTATCATAACACATCCCGGCATAAGGACTGCGGAAGTCTTCGACCAGACGGGTCAGACGCTCCAGTTCCTCAAAAGAATCATGCCCGTTTTCAAGGGCCAGCACAATCTTTGTCTTTTCCGCGGTCGGGAGCAGATCATCCACAGATTTCCGGATCTGCCTCCAGGCCAGCTCCTTTTCGATTTCCGGGCCGTTCCCCAGATGGATCGTATAGGTTTTCACGCCCATTTCCGCCAGTTCCATGAGAAACTCACAGTGCTGTGCCATGCTGTGTCCGCGCGCCGTTTCATCCGGGCACGCCAGATCGGACGACTGCCCCCAGAAAGCATGGCAGGCGGGGGTATGCAATCCCGCCTCTTCCAGCATCCGGCGGATTTTTCCGATATATCCTCTGTCCGTCCGGTTGCGGACTCCCCACACCGGATGAGCCACAATATCCGACACGCCCCAGAGAGGAAGCTCCTGAATCACGCGGGACTGTTCCTCTTCGGTCAGTTTTTTCCATTCTACAAAGTGGACCAGTTTTTTTTCTTTCATGGTAAAAAAAGGAAGCCTTTCAAAACCGCTCGTATTTCAGAAATTCCCAACAATATACATTCCCACCCGGCCAATGCAAGCCTTCCGGGACAGTTTCCAATTTTTTCTAAAACATTTCAGGTATCTTCAGGCGGAAAACCAGCCGGAAGAACCGGTTACTTCCCTTTCCCGTGGAAGCGGGGACGTCCCCCCTTGTCGCGGTTCCCCGGCTTTCCCCCGGAAGGACGGAAAACGTCCCGCCGACGTTTGAGCATGGAAAGCTGGGTGCGTCTTTCGCGGAGACCGCGATTGACTTGAATCGGTTCCCCGGCGGCGGTTTTTCCGGCGCAGTACATGGCCGCGCCCATCGTCATGGGAAGCGGGATGTAGTCCTGCGCCTGCTGAGGGCTCCAGTGATGAGCCGCAAGGAAGTCGTCGACGACCTTCATTTCCCGTTCGGTGCAGCCCGGAAAGTTGGAGATGAAAAGCGGAATGAGATATTGTTCCTTGCCGCATTCCCGGCTGACCCGCTCGAAAATCTTCATGAATGCTTCCAGCTCGCCGCTTTTGCCTTTGCGCATCAGTGCCAGCACACGGGGATGGAGATGTTCGGGCGCGACTTTCATGTGTCCGGAGACATGGTGGCGGATGATTTCCTCGGTCAGGTCCGGCTGCATCAGGGCCAGATCGAGACGGATGCCCGAATTGATGAAAAGGTGTTTCACCGAGGGATCGCGCCGCATGCGGCGGAGAAGTCCGATGAGCCGTTTTCCTTCCGCGCGATAGTTCGGGCACGGATTCGGGAACATGCAGCTGGAGCGGCGGCATTTCTCGCAGAGGGAACGGTCCGCGGGCGTGTGTCCGTAGATGTTGCCCGCCGCGCCGCCGACGTCGCTGACGGTGCCCCGGAAGAATTTCTGCTGTTTGAGATGCTCCAGTCCCCGCATCAGGGAGTCCTCGCTTCTGGAAATGACACAGCGTCCCTGATGGGCGACCAGCCCGCAGAAGGCACAGCCGCCGGGACATCCCCGCACGGCGGGAAGGGAGTCGCGGACCGCCAGCCACGCGGGGATCGGCTCTTTATATGCAGGATGCGGGCGCAATGCATAAGGGAACTCGCAGACCCGGTCGAATTCCGGGGCGGAAAGCGGTTTTGAAGGCGGTTCGACCAGAACATAGCGTCCGTTGGACTCCTGAAGGAGTTTCCGGCCGCACCATGGATTCATTTCCGCTTCCACGGCAACCGTTTCACGCATGATGGCGTCCGGATCGCTCTGCATTTCGGCAAAGGAAGGCAGCACGGTATATGAATCGTCGATTTTGAGTTCCGCGGAGGCTTTTCCCCCCAGATAGCGGGCGGTTCCCGGAATGCCGCCGAGGTCTTCGTTCCGTTCCAGCCGACGGATAATTTCGAGTGTGGCGGTTTCCCCCATTCCATAAACGAGGATGTCGGCCTTGGAATCGACCAGCACGCTCGGACGCATTTTGTCCTGCCAGTAGTCATAGTGGGCGACGCGGCGCATACTGGCCTCCATGCCGCCGAGGACCGTCGGAATTCCGGGAAATGCCGCCTTGCACAACTGGGTGTAGACCACGGTCGCCATGGGGGGCCGGAGACCGGTTTTGCCGCCGGGGGAATACATGTCGTCCGAACGGAAGCGCCGGCCCGCCGTATAGATGCAGACCATCGAGTCCATGTTGCCGGCGGTAATGGCGCAGGCAATGCGGGGACGCCCCATGGCCTTGACCGAATCCGGATTTTTCCAGTCCGGCTGGGCGATGATGCCGACCTTCCAGCCTTCCGCGAGGAGAAGACGTCCAATCAGTGCCATTGCAAACGACGGATGGTCCACATAGGCGTCGCCGGTCACGATCAGGATGTCCAGCTCTTTCCAGCCGAGACAGTCCATTTCCGCGCGGCTCATCGGGATGAATTCAGGTTCAAACTTCATGAAGATTCCATTTCCGGGTTCGTTTCACCATCCCCGCTTCAGCGTCAGCTCCGCAACAACGGGCCGGTGATCGGAAGCGAGAGTTTCTTCCGCCACCCTGAAGGAGCGGCAGGAAAAAGCGTTTTTCGGCGAGAATGCGATATAGTCGATTTTGATGGACGGGATCACGGAAGGATAGGTCAATTCCCTGGAATCGACCTGCTCCCAGTCATCCTTCAGGCTTTGGACACAGGAACTTTCCGGGGTCGCGTTGAAGTCGCCCGCCAGCACCACGGGAGAATATCCTATCTCCTTCACGCGCCGCTGAATAGTTTTGATCTGTTCCAGACGGATCCTGTCGAATGCCGGAGTCATCCCGAAAGAGAGATGCGTGCAGATGAAATAGAAAGGAACAGGAGCATTCACCCGGACGATCAGAGCAACCCGGGGCTCAACGTTCTCCAGACAAGGAAGAGGAAGGACTTCCATCTTCTTCATTTCCCAGATTCCCAGGACGCCGAGCCCGTAGTCGTATTTTCGTTCGGAAGTTCCCGCGGAGAAGGCCTTTCCGAAAATCCCCCTCTGGTTGAGCTTATCCCCCATGACCCGGAGCGGGTCCGTCCCCGGGGCTTTCGGATGGTCAACGGCGACTTCCTGAACGGCGGTCAGATCCGCTCCGGCTTCCGAGATGACGTTCGCCATCCGGTCATAGTCGACCTTTCCGTCCATTCCAATGCCCGAATGGATATTGTAGCTCATGACGCGAAAAGAAAAGTCCGTCATCATCCACTCCACGCTTGTCAGGTTTGATTCCGGTCACTCTGTACGGTAGGTCCGCCGGTAATATTCCGTTCCATAATGCATCAGGTCGTCGGTCAGAATGAACATCGCCCCGGAACGGAGGGGTTCGCCTTTTTCGTAAATCCGGCGGAAAGCCTTATGGAGCGAACTTGTGCAGGGAAGCTCGCGCGGATCCATGTCGTCACGTCCGTAAACGAAGAAAAGCCCGGGCCCGCCGCCGGCGGGGAAACAGGGAGTTTTGTAAACCTGACGCGAAAAATCCGCCAGGTTGGAGTCCGGAAGTTCCCTCTCCCAGGCGGGGTTGAATATCCACGAACCGCAGACAAACGCCTTGACGTCGGTAGAAAAATATTTCCGGAAAAACTGTTTTGCCTCCAGCAGGGACGACTTGATTGCCTCGGGGGTCATGCCGCCTCCTCCGGGAATGTGAAGGCTCGGGATCATATCCCAGGGAGCGCACAGGGGCATCCAGTCCCGGAGGTCCAGCGTGACTTTTCGTCCGGCGACAGGAAAACCTTCGGGAGTCACGGGCGTGCCCGTGATCCGTTTGTCCAGTTCCTTGAGCCGTGTGACAAAAGCGGGGGTTTCCTTCTCCGGGTCCACGCGGAAGCCGTCCTTGTCAAAGGCCCACTGGTCGCGGCAGAGGACCGCCAGTTTGCCGTCCTTGCGGTTTTTATACACAACCGGCAGCCATTCGGGCCAGCCGCCGAAAAGATATTCGAGCCTTCCGATCCGGAACAGTTTGCCGTCCACGTGCCACCGGAGCCACGGGGTCTGCGTCAGCGTGTGACCTGGGGTTCCTTCGTGCGCGGCGGCATAGATCTGAACCGTCCCGCCGATCCAGTTGGCGATATCGTGAAGAAATGGTTCCGGAATCCCCAGCTTCTCCAGCGTCTTTCCGGTCAACGGCAAAGAAGACAGAGCGACCATCAGGTTCAATACGCCGGCGTTTTCCCCGAAGACTTTTTCGGAATTCGGCAGGCGGGAGACCGGGATGCCCGGACACGCCTGAAACATGGCATAATGAAGAAAGGCCGCATAAAAGGCGGCACAGGGATTTTCCGACACGATTTTCGATACTGCGTCCATCCGTTCCAGCACGCCGCCAGGACCGCCTGTCATGGGATAGTATTTCTCATAAAATTCCCGTTTCATGAACTCGGGAACGCCCTGCGGGGTCTTCTCGCAGAGAACCTCCCAGACAGGGAAGAGAATTTTTTCGGCTTCGCTTCCGAATCCCATTTCGGCACAAAAAGTCTTCAGCTCCATGTATTCTCCTTTTAAGGATTTGCGATAAAAAATAGCATTTCGGAGGTTCTTTTCAAGGGGGGTGTGAAAAAAATATCATCTTTCTGTGCCGGAAGGTTTTTAAGAGATAAAATGAACAGTTGAAAAAAAGATTTTCCGTGATAAATTGTCGTGATAATATTTTTCATAAGCCGTCAACCAACCAAGGGAGAGTAAAAATGGGCTGCTGCAAGGAACTGCCGGAAAAGATTCTGGCCTGGCGCATGTTCGGCGCGGGTTTCGAAAAATTCGGTGAAAACGAAAAACCCTCCGTTCTGCCGATGCCGGCCATCGCAGAGGATGAACTTCTGGTCAAGATCAACGCCATCGGTCTCTGCTTTTCGGACGTGAAACTGATCCGTGCGGGCGAACAGCATCCCCGCGTGATTTCCAAAGACCTTTCGAAAGATCCCGTGATCCCCGGACACGAAGCGGTCATGACGGTCGTCAAGGTCGGCGACAAAGTCAAGGACAAATTCAAAGCCGGACAGCGCTACATCATTCAGGCGGACATCTATGTCAACGGCGTGGGCTTCGCCTACGGCTACGCGCTCGACGGCGGCATGGCGCAGTACAGCGTCATCAACCAGAAAGTGCTCAACGGCGACGAAGGCTGCTATCTCCTGCCGATCGCGGATTCCATGCCGTCGGCGGTCGCCGCTCTGCTCGAACCCTGGACTTGCGTGCTGGCAAGCTACCGTCTCGGCTACCGCAAGGCCCCGCTCACCAACGGCAAAATGCTGTTCGTCTTCGGTGCGAAACATGAGACCTATGAGTTCGGCCCGGTCCTTTCCGCGGCCAAACCTTCCGCCGTGACCCTCGTGAACGCCCCCGCGGCCTTTGCCGCCGAGGTCTCCAAACTTTATCCGCAGGCGAAAATCATCTGTGCGTCCTCCCTCCCCGAAAGCGATAAGTTCGATGACATCTTCCTTTGCGGAGTGGATCGCGCGACCGGCGAAAAAGCCGGAAAAATGGGCAAAACCGGCGCCTGCATCAACCTCATCGGCGACTTCGGCACGGAAGACTGGCTGTTCGACGTCGGCAGCATCCATTATCAGGGCTGGTTCTATCAGGGAACTAAGGGTTCCAACCTTTCTGAAGCCTATGGCCGCAATATCCGCAGCAGCCTCAAAAAAGGCGGCGTCTGCTGGCTGCCCGGCGGCGCGGGCGCAATGGGCCAGATGCATACGCAGCTGGCGCTCTCCGGCGAAAACGGCCCCTCCAAGGTGCTGGTCACCGATATGGACAAAACCCGCATCGAGCACGTCCGCGAACAACTCGGGCCGATCGCCGCAAAGAACAAAATCGAGTTCACGCTTCTGAATCCGGCGGATTTCGCCACTCCGGCTGAATTCGACCGCGCGGTTCATGCATTCGCCCCGAACGGTTTCGACGACATCGTGATGCTGGTTCCGGTCCCCGCGCTGGTGAGCTCTTACTCGAAATTCCTCAGGGAAGACGGCCTGATGAACATCTTCGCCGGCATCCCCGCGGGCAAGGAAGGCGCCCTCCCCACAGCGGGAATCGTGGAAAAAGGATTCCGTTTCATCGGTTCCAGCGGAAGCAAGACCGAAGACCTCCGGCACACCATCCGCATGGTGGAGGAAGGCAAGCTCAATCCGGTCTCCGCACTGGCCGCCATCGGCGGAATGAATGTCCTCAAGCAGGGCCTCGACGCCGTGGCCAATGCTAAATTCCCCGGCAAGACGGTCATCTTCCCGAACTGCGAAGACATGCCTCTGACCGCGGTGGATTCCATCTCAAAACTGGCGGACGGCATTGAAAAGACGCTGGACAAGGACGGAACCTACACGCTGGAAACGGAAAAGGTCCTTCTCGACAAGTATCTTTCCTGACCGGCCGGAAGTTGTACCGGACCGCATTTCCGGTACGGCTGGAAATCGGGGAGCGCGGAATTCTGACAAAAATATAATTTTTCAGAAAAATCCGCACTCCCCGTATTCATTTCTAAACAGCCCCTGCTGTTTTTCTTTTCACAAAATGGCTGTTTCTTCTGAATTCATCTTGAAAACATTCCTTTCAGGAATTAAATTGACCTTCTGAATAATTGTCTTTCGTCGATATAATCGGGATTGGGTGAAACGTGCATTGGACCTGTTTGGAAAAAACGAGAAGATTGAAGCTTGCACTGCTGTCGGCGCTTCTTTTCTGGGGATGCGGGGTACCGTTGTACGGGCAGTTCTGCCACGCGGCTCAGGCCACCACTGACTTCGGTTCCGTTCCGACCAGCCCGCTCAATGTGGTCGGCGACCTGAAAAACAATGTCAAATTTCCCAAAATGGACTCCATCTCCTCGCAGGACATCGACATGAGTGCCGATACCTATGAGTATGTCGGATCCAACCTGATCGCCCGCGGGCACGCCGTCATCCGTCTGAAGGACATGCAGGTCACAGCCGATTCGGTGGTCATCAATCTGCTGACAAAGGACATGGAAGCCGTCGGGAATGTGATCTTCTCCGCCAGAGTCACCCAGAACATTCTGGTTTCCCCCTCGGAATATGAGGCGTATCTTCAGGACCCCGCGGTCAAAATTGTAGCGGACGGCATTTCGACTTCCCCGGACGGAAACCAGAAAATCAAGGCGACCCTGATTTCCAACAGCGCGTATATGAAGGCGGAACGGGCCTCCGGCAGTCTGGAAACAGGCGCGTTACAGTTCCGGAATTTCATGATCAAAGCCGGATTCATGTATTTCACCGGCACCCTGGCGGACCGTTACCCGAACGGCACACTCAAGCTCTTCGGTGCGCGAATGACCACATGCGAATACAAGATGGACGGCAATGCGCATTATGAGATCGAATCCCACGAAATGACCCTCAAGCCCAGAGAGGCCAACCGGAGCATTTACAACTACAATCCGGACCATGGCGAACACAGCGTCCTGGCATTCAACAACTTCTTCCGGATATGGGACGTCCCGGTCTTCTGGATTCCCGCATTCTACAAACCGGCGGACACCAATACCTTCGGAATCCGTTTCGAATACGGCAATTCCTCCCGCTTCGGCAATTACGTACGGACCAGCAAGGAATTCGAGATTCTCAGCGAACCCTTCATCGCGCGCGCCGCCATCATGCTCGACTACTACCAGCAGCGCGGATTCGGGTTCGGCGGCACGGCGGACATCCTGACCAAAAATTCCAAAACGGAATTCTTCGGATACATGATCAACGACCGGAACCCCTATGATTACTGGAATTCCGGACGGAACGACGCTCCGGACGGCTACACGGAACAGGAATGGATCCAGAAATACAGCCGTTTCGAGATTCCGACCAACCGCTATGAGTTGAGGCTTTCCAACGTTACGCACCTCACCCCCCGGTTGGACTTCAGGGGACAGATTGACGCCATCAGCGACTACAACTTCCTTCAGGATTACTTCCAGAGCCGCTACAACAACGATATCCAGCCGCCGACTTTCGCGGCGCTGGAATATCAGGGCGAACGTTTTTCAGCCACGCTGCAGACCGTCGTAAAAGTCAACTCCTTCGACTCCATGGTCCAGCGTCTCCCTGAAATCCGGCTGGATTTCCAGCGGCAGGAACTTTTCAAGAATATCTATTATCAGGGGCAGACCTCCGCCGGATTCTACAAAATGAGCTGGCGCGACTACACGTTCTCCCGTGACCAGAACCCCAACATCAATTTCACTCAGATTCTCAAAAATGAGAACCAGCAATACCTGCAGCCGGTCATCGATTCGTTCGGCGACAATACCCAGGGAGCCGCGCAATATCTGATGAACCTGAATCCCCAGGCATACAATCCCTACTTCTCCGACCCGAAAAATTACAGTTCCTTCCGGTTCGATACGCTGCACGCATTCTACTATCCGTTCAAACTGTTTGACGTCGTCAACCTGATCCCCCGCGCCATCGGACGCTTCACCGCGTATTCCGACTCCTCCAAGGAAAATATTGACGTGAACAAACTATACAGCATGTACGCCGACGACCAGCTTGACAACTGGGCTCCGTCCACGCTGAAAGTCTACAGTTATGACAGAGACGGAGGAGCCCAATACCGGTTCGCTTTCGAACTCGGACTGGAAGGCAACATGAAGTTCTACCGCGCGTGGCAGGACGCCAAGAGCGCCTTCCTTCAAATCGACGGCCTGCGCCATGTCATGGTTCCCTATTTCAACTTCGTTTATGTGCCGCCTCCCACGGTCGACTATCAGAACCTCTACTACTTCGACGACGTGGACCAGCTCGATAAGCAGGCCTTCGTCCGCCTCGGCCTCCAGAACCGCCTGCAGACCCGCCGGAACGATGTCCTTTATGAATGGATATCCCTTGAAAACTACTGGGACTTCCACTTCGAAAAGACGGACGGCTTCAATCAGATCGGAGATCTGGGAACCATCCTGAAACTCTCGCCCACGGAAAATCTGACATTCACCACGGAACTCCTTCTGGATATCGGGGATAACAATTCAAGCCAGGCATCCACCACACAGAGCGGAGATGACTCCGGAAACGGAATTTCCGGAAATTTCATCAATCAGCTCAACATGACCCTTGCCTATAAAATCACCAAGGACTGGATACTGTCCGCAAGTTACTATTACTGCGACACTTACGAACAGAGGACCGCATATTCCATGGGAAGCACACTGGCTCAGATCAACTCGACTTCCTACTTCCAGACCTATTACCAGAAACACCAGTATCTGGGGCTGGGGCTCACGTTCCCCTCCATGATCGACGACCGGCTGAAAGGCAACATCTCCCTGTCATACGACGTCGATGCCAACCTCTTCAACCAGCTCGGTCTTTCCCTTCGCCGGGACTTCCATTGCTGGTATATTGCGGCCGGGATCGGAACCAACAGCGTCAAGAACGCCAACCAGCAGACCACCTGGCCGTTCTCCTTCAGTTTCACACTCGGATTGACCGCCATGCCCGGCATGGCCTACAGCGCTTCCACCAACGTTACCCCCGGCAACAGCAACACCAACTGATGAGAAACAATCCCTGATCCGCAGCGCCTTTCCATTCCCTTTTTCCGGATGAAATTTCTTGACAATAGAACGTTCCGATGTATAGTAATAATTTTCAATCTTATTTTATAATTGAATCGGGAAAAGCAAAATGAATCAAGCTACCAGAAAGAAGTACCGGGCCGTCCCCGAGCCGGATGAATGCAAGGGATGCGGACGGTGTGTCAGAGCCTGTCCGAAAAAACTTTTGAAAATGGGAACAAAACTGAATTTCATCGGCGTTCCCTATGCCATTTTCGAAGGAGACGGCTGTGTCGGCTGCGGCGCATGTTTCTACGCCTGCCCGGAACCCGGCGCCATCACGGTCTACGAGATCGAAGACTGATAAACAAAGGACTCTGTCATGGAATACAGCAATAAACTGCTATTGAAAGGCAACGAAGCCGTGGTCTTCGGCGCGCTTCTCGCGGGCTGCGACTGTTTCTTCGGATACCCGATCACCCCCGCCAGCGAAATCGCCCAGACCGCCGCGGAATATTTCCCGAAACTCGGAAGGACCTTCCTTCAGGCGGAATGCGAAACCGCATCCATCAATATGGTCCTCGGAGCCTCCGCCGCCGGACGCCGTGTCATGACGGCCTCCTCCGGACTCGGGATCAGCCTCAAGCAGGAGGGCGTCTCCTACATCGCCACCATGGAACTTCCCTGCGTCATCGTGGACATCATGCGCGGCGGACCCGGCCTCGGCAACATCGCTCCCGAACAGTCCGACTACAACCAGGTGGTCAAAGGAGGCGGACACGGCGGCTACAAGGTCATCGTCCTGGCTCCCTCCTCCGCTCAGGAAATGTGCGACTTCGCTCGTCTCGCCTTCGATCTCGCCGACAAATACCGCACCCCGGTCTATGTCCTCACCGACGGCGTCATCGGGCAGATGCTCGAATCCGTGACTCTCCCCGACCCCCTGCCCCGGCGCGAATCTCCCGGCTGGGCTCTCGACTTCCATGTCAATCCGCGCACAAATTACCTGACTTCCATTTACATGGAGCCGGATGATCTGGAGGCGCTCAACCACAAACTCAACGCCAAATACGCCGAAATCGAACAGAAGGAAGCCCGCGCCGAGGAATATTGCGCGGACGATGCCGACATCATCGTTTCCGGGTTCGGCATCTGCGGACGCATCATCCGGACCGCGATCGACCGTCTCCGCGCCGAGGGCGTCAAGGCCGGCATGATCCGCCCGATCACCCTCTTCCCCTTCCCGAAAAAGGCATTCACATCCAAGCTGCCGCATGCGAAACAGTTCGTTTCGGTCGAAATGAACAATGGTCAGATGATCGACGACATCCGTCTCACGATCGAGTGCTCGCGCCCGGTCTCTCTGGTCAACCGCATGGGCGGAAACCTGCCCTGCGTCGAGGAAGTCGTGCGTCACTGCCGTCAGCTTGCTCAAGGAGGTAAATAATCATGGCGGAAAAAATCAAATTCGGCCGTCCAAAAGGATTTTTCGATATCTTTGAACGCCGTCCCGGCACCATCAAGAAGAACATGTCCTACTGTCCCGGCTGCGGACACGGCATTCTCCACAAACTCATCGCCGAAGCCATCGCCGATTTCGGGATTCAGGACAAGACGATTCTGATCTCTCCCGTGGGATGCGCGGTCTTTGCCTACTATTACTTCGACTGTTTCGGAATTCAGGTTCCCCACGGCCGTTCCGCCGCGGCCGCCACGGGCCTCACCCGCGCCAATCCCGAAAGCATCGTCCTCGGATATCAGGGAGACGGCGACCTGGCCGCGATCGGCTTCAACAACTTCATTCAGGCGGCCAACCGCGGGGAAAATTACTGCGTATTCTTCGTGAACAACGCCATCTACGGCATGACCGGCGGACAGATGGCCCCCACATCCCTCATCGGACAGAAGACAGCCACCAGCCCCTACGGGCGCGACGCCTTTTCCGAAGGGTATCCGATGAAGGTCTGTGAAATGGTCGCCCAGCTTCAGTCGCCGGTCTATGTGGAACGCGTCGCGCTGACCTCCACGAAGAACATCATGAAGGCCCGGCAGGCCGTACGCAAGGCCATTCAGAACAACGTCGAGAAAAAAGGGTTCTCCCTCGTCGAACTCCTTTCCGGATGCCCGGTCAACCTCAAGATGAAAGCGGACGAAATGGACCGTTTCATCGACGAGAAAATGACCGAATATTTCCCGCTCGGAGTCTTCAAGGACGAATCCGCCGCACGCACGAAAGTGGAGCGGCCGACCCCGCTCTTCGACCGTGATTCCGTCGTGAAAGCCATGTATCGGGAAGTCGGCCATGAGGTCGGCGCGGACTACCGCTGCGAATCGCCCCTTTTCGACCGTGAACTCCGCATCAAGATCGGCGGTTTCGGCGGACAGGGCGTCCTCAGCCTCGGCCTCGTCATCGCCGCCTTGGGCAAACAGCACAATCTCAATGTCTCCTGGCTGCCCTCCTACGGTCCGGAAATGCGCGGCGGCACCGCCAACTGCGCCATCATCGTCAATCGCGGCACCATCGGTTCGCCGATCGTCGACAGCAACTGCGACCTGCTGATCATCCTCAACCGTCCGTCCATGGAAAAATACCTCCCCGAACTGGCCGACAACGGAATCGTGGTCTACGACAGTTCCACCCTTCCGGAAGCACCGGTCCTCAAGCCCGGACAGAAGGCCTTTGCAATCGACGGCTCGGACATCGCCGAGAAGTTCGGCAATCTCAAGTGCGCCAACGCGGTCATGCTCGGCGCTCTGGCGGCCGTCCTCAAGAAGCATTATCTCACGCCCAAAGACGCCGGAGACTTCGACAACGCCGCCGTCGACGCCCTGGCGGAATGCTTCAGCGGAAAAGAGAAAATCATCAAGATGAACTCTGAAGCCTACAAGCTCGGCCTCGACGCCATGAACCGGAAACTCTGACCGTAACAAGGAGACTCCAGATATGAATATTTTCATCGCCGGCGGCGCGGGCTACATCGGCAGCGCCTGTGCCGAATACATGCTTGACCACGGTCACACCGTCACCATTTTCGATTCTCTGGTGACAGGCCACGTCAAGGCGATCGATCCGCGCGCGAAATTCATCCGCGGCGATCTGGCCGACCGCGACAGCCTTCTCGAAGTCTTCCGGAAAAACGCCTTCGACGCCATCATGCACTTCGCCGCCTTCTCCCTCGTCGGAGAATCCATGAAGGACCCCGGCAAGTATTTCCGCAACAACCTCGCCAACGCCATCAATCTGGCCGACGCGGCTATCGAAGGCAAGGTCAAGACCTTCGTCTTCTCCAGCACGGCGGCGACCTTCGGCGAGCCCAAATCGATTCCGATCCGCGAAGACGCCGAGCAGAAGCCGATCAACCCCTACGGCGAATCCAAGCTCTGCTTCGAAAAGGTTCTCGAATGGTACAGCCGCATCTACGGTCTCAAGTATGTCGCCCTCCGCTATTTCAACGCCGCGGGCGCCACGGAGAATTTCGGCGAAGACCACAATCCCGAATCCCACCTGATTCCGATTCTTCTTCAGGTCGCTCAGGGGAAACGCGAAAAGGCCATGCTCTTCGGCGACGACTACGACACGCCGGACGGCACCTGCATCCGCGACTATATCCATATCCTTGATCTCGCGCAGGCACACGAGAAAGCCCTCTACGCGCCCCGCAGCGGACACTACAACCTCGGCACCGGCAGCGGCCTCAGCGTCAAGGAGATTCTCGACACGGCGCGCAAAGTCACGGGCAAGCCCATCCCGGCGGAAGTCGTTCCCCGGCGTCCCGGCGATCCGCCGCGCCTGATCGCCTGCTCCGACCTCGCCCGGAAGGAACTCGGCTGGGAACCACAATTCGAAGACGCCGGACGCATCATCGAATCCGTCTGGAAATGGATGGCGAAGTTCCCCAACGGCTATCAGGACCGCTGAAACGATGGCGGCATGGCACGCAATGGGACCGTTCACGGTCTTCGACCTGGAAACCACCGGCATGAGTCCGGTGCGCGACCGGATCGTAGAGATCGGCGCCGTGCGTGTCGATCCGGACGGCGTCGTGACCCGTTTCGAGACGCTGGTGAATCCGTCCATTCCGATTCCGTTCGCCTTGACGAAAATTCATGGAATCGACAATGAAATGGTGTCGGACGCCCCGATCTTCAAGGATGCCGCCTATACGTTTCTGGATTTTGCCAAAGGGTCGAAGCTGGTCGCGCACAACGCCCGTTTCGACCTTGCTTTTCTTCAGGAAAGCCTCGCCCGGAGCGGTCTGCCCGTCTGGAAGGCGGGAGCCTACGACAGCATCGTGCTGATCCGGAAAGCCTATCCGGGACTTTCCAGCTACAGTCTCCAGTCGCTCCGCCGCGACCTCGGGCTCGGCTCGGAACTCGATGTATCGCGTCCGCACCGCGCCGGGTTCGACGCCGAACTCACTATGGAAGCCTTTTCCATGGCCATGAGAACCCTGTACGCCCTCTGAAACGGGAAAGACCGCACTGGGTCACTTCAGGTTCAGCACCTTGCGGATGAATTCGTCGCCCGTCATCAGACCGAGCGAACCTTTGGGCGCTTCCGTCTCCGAATACACATTCACGGAATCCGGAACGATGTGATCGCCGCAGATGGCGACCGGAACCGGGGTGCGCGTGTGTTTGCGCTGAAGCAGCGGCACGGGATGGTCCGGCAGGATTGCGAACGTCACGCCGCATCCTTCCAGCGCTTTCATGACCGGTGCGACGATCCGGTTTTCGAACTCGGAAATCGCCTGCATCTTCAATTTCAGATCCCCGAGATGGGAACATTCGTCAATGGCTTCCACATGGAGGTAGACCAGATCGTGGTCTTCCAGCGCTTTGAGCGCCGCCTGCGCCTTGCCCTCGTAATTGGTATCGATGAAACCGGTAGCGCCGGGCACGCGGATCACATCCATTCCGGCGCACCGGGCAATCCCGAAAATCACGTCGACCGCGCTGATCACCGCCCCTTTTTTCCCGCCGTATTTCTCCGAAAAAGAAGGGAACGAGGGACGTCTGCCGGGACTCCACGGCCAGATCCAGTTTGCTGGGGCTTCCCGGTCGCGGTTCAGCGGATGATTCTCCAGAAACTTCGCGCTTTCGGCCATGAGTCCGTTCAGGAAAGCAACCGTATGCGCCGCCTCGGGACTGTTGTCCAGCGCCTTCAGCCCCAACTCGGAAACAGGCTCGTCCTGCGAGGAATCGGGCTTGGCATAGTCGATGTTCGCGCTGAATTCCTTTCCGTGGAGCACCAGCAGATTCCGGTAGCTCACGCCCGGATAGAAAGTCACCTTGTCATTTCCGAAACGTTCCTGAAGCGCCTTCATCAGGGCGGAGGAAACCTCGTTCGGGACATGCCCGGCGGAATAGTCCTTCAGGATGCCGTCTTTTACATAAATCAGGTTGCACCGCCAAGCGATGTCGTCCGGGGCCAGTTCGATTCCCTGCGCCGTGGCCTCGATCGGGCCGCGCCCCGGGTAGTAATGCGCCAGAGAGTATCCCAGCACGGACATGTTCGCCGCGTCGGAAGAGGTTGGAAATCCTTCCGGAAGGGACAGAAAAGCCCCGGACGCTCCACGCTTTGCGATCCGGTCCATCCACGGTGTCTCCACCGCCTCCAGAGGCGTCCTGTTTCCCAGTTCCGCCAGCGGTTCGTCCGCCATACCGTCGGCAAGGAAAATGACCGCCTTGCCTTTGTATGCACTCCTGTCCATTGTAAAATCTCCTTTTTCAGTATTGTTTCAGCCCGATAATATAGCACAGAGCCTCCCGTTTTACAACGGAAATTTATTTCCGTGATTTGTATTTGCCGTGAAAGAGATTATGTTTACCTGAGTTCCGGCGCATGAAAACACGGGAGGAGTTTTTGAATATTTACGAGACAATCCGGCAGGAAGTCGGGAACCATGAAGGCACGGCGGTCATCGACCGCGGACAGTGCCGGAGTTATCCTGAACTCTTCGGAAAGGTCGACCGGCTCCGGGAGGGACTGGTCCGTCTCGGAGTCCTTCCCTTCGCCCGCGTCGGACTGCTCGCCGACGATTCCTGTGAATACATCGAGGCCAGTCTGGCGCTTCTCGCCATGAACGCCGCCCTGATTCCCGTCTCCACGCGGACCACGGCCGCCGAACGGGATGTCATTCCCGAAAGACTCGCCTTGAATTTCCTCCTCTGTTCCCGCGAATATGCCTTGGAAGGCGACCTGCCCATTCCCGTAATCGATGGTTTTTTCCTCCGTCCGCTGAAGAAGGAAATCATTCCCATTCCCCTCCCCGACGGCCGGGTTCCGGCTTTCATCCGCTTTTCCTCCGGCACGACCGGCGACAACAAGGGCGTGGTGATTTCCCATCATTCGGTCGTGGAGCGCACCGCTTCCTGCACGGCGCTTCAGGTCGGGCGGGGCGAATACGTGTTCTGGGTGCTGGACATGGCCTTTCATTTCGTCGTAACCATCCTGCTCTTTCTGCGGAAAGCGGCGACCATCGTCATCTGCGGGCAGCCGCTCATGGAAAAAATGGTCCTCTCCTTCCGCGCCTGTCCGCTGAACCTGCTTTACGCCACCCCGTATCATTACCGTCTCATGACCCATTCGAATGAATTCACGCGCGACTCCCTGTCCAAAGTGCGCCGCGCCTTTTCCACCGCCATGAAACTGGAAAACGCCGACGCGGAGGCGTTCGAACGGAAGTTCGGTTTCCCGCTCACGCAAGCCTACGGCATCATCGAGGTCGGGCTTCCCTGTGTCAATTCCTCCGCGAAAAAAGATTCCGTGGGACGCCTCCAGGAGGCATATGAAGTCCGGATCGCGGACCCCGACGTTCAGGGAATCGGCCGCATTCTCCTCCGCGGTCCCGGAATGTTCGACGCCTACCTCTCCCCGTTCCGTCTCCGCGAAGAGGTCTGTCCCGGCGGCTGGTTCGACACAGGCGATCTCGGCTATCTCGATGCCGAACGGGATCTCTTCATCGTCGGACGTTCCAAAAACATCATCAATTTCGCCGGCATGAAAATTTTCCCGTACGAGGTGGAAAGCGTTCTCAACGCCCATGAGTGGGTCCGGGAAAGCCGCGTGATTCCGAAACCTTTCCCCGGATTCGGGGAGGTTCCCGTCGCGGAAATCGTCCCCGTCTCCTCCGGCGTCCTTCCGGAAAACTGGAGGGAGCTTCTCCGTCGCCACTGTTTCGCCCATCTGGCCGAATACAAAGTCCCGAAAAATTTCGAACTGGTGGACTCCATTCCACACACGTCCAGCGGAAAGATCGTCCGTCAAAAATCAACCGAAAGGATTCATGAATATGATGCCCGGAAAACATAAATGGACGCTCGTCCTTCTCCTCCCCGTCCTCCTCTTCCTGACCGGCTGCGCCTTGGAATATTTTGTGGCGGCCAACGCCTCCGGAGACGAAAGCGGAATTTATCGGATCAAAGACGACGGCAGCGACCCGACCTTCTCCGCCGTTCCCGGAATCAACTATCTGATCAAGGGACCCGATGAGAAACTTTTCTACGCGACGCTGAACAAGCTGCCGGACACCATCGGGAAGGAAGGCGGAGTCGTCCTTCTCCGGAAAAACAGCAATGATACTTTCGACATCATCCGGATCGCCCCCAACGACAGCGTCGGTCCCTGCCACCTCACGCTCTCCCCGGACGGCCGATTTCTGTATACCGCCAACTACGGTTCCGGCACCATCAGCGAAATGCCGGTCATCTACGGAATCCCGCGCATCGCCGGCCTGATTTACCTCGCGGGCCAGGGAAAAACCAAACGGCAGTTGTCACCGCATCCGCATTTCGTCGGATTCGATCCCCAGCACACCGCCCTGTTTGTCGCCGATCTGGGAACCGACAGAATCTACGTCTACGAATGGCTTCCCGGACGCGGCGTCCGCCGCAATCCCTGCGATGTGCTCAAACTTGAGCCGGGCGCGGGTCCCCGACATCTTGTATTCTCCCCGGAAGGCAATGTGCTGTATGTCGCCAATGAACTCGACAGCACCGTCACCTCCTTCAAGCGGAATACGGTAAACGGCAGATGGAGTTCCGTGGTCACTCGTCCGACCCTCAAGACGCCCGGCGACGCCTCCAAAAACTTTCCCGGCGCGATTCTCATCACTCCCGATGGACGCTTCTTCTTCGTCACAAACCGCGGGGACAACTCCATTGCCCTGTTTGAAACCACGGGAAACGGCCAGTTCAACCTGATCCAGACGGTCAAGTGCGGGGGCGACTATCCCAGCGACATGGCTTTGACTTCCGATGGAACACTTCTGGTTGCCAACTTGAAATCCGGGAACGTCACTTATCTTCAGTTCGACCCCGAAGCGAAGACCCTGACACTTCTCCCGAAAGTCGAAAAAGCCTCGCGCGCCGCCAGAATCCTGCTCAAGTGATGCCGTCAAGCGGAAATCCCGGATTGGAGAGGTTTCAACAAAGCCGGTAAGATTGTATCATCCGTTCCAGATTCTGAAGCGCGTTACTCAGCGTCGCCTTCGGATGGTATTGATCCCACAGTGCGGCATGTTCCCGCAGAACCTTGCCGATCAACGCCTCCGCTCCCGGTGTTTTCTCCCCCAGCAGGTGAAGTGCAAAAAATCCCCCCAGCCCGGCCAGATCCAAGGCGTGCATCAGTTCCTTTTTCGCCTCGGCGCCCTCCCGGGTGACAGTCGGAATTTCCCCAAGTTCGGAACGCAGGGATTTGAGTTCGCTGAAGAAAAGGCGCATGGTCTCCTGTCCGATTCCATATTCACGCAGACTTTCCGGCGTGAAACGGTGTTCATACAGGCAGAAAAGCGTGCTTCTGTCTTCCACCACGATTTCCGTGCCGAGAATATCCGAAAGCCTTCCGAAACGCTCGATCCAGCGGCAAAGCGCAAGTTCCCTTCCCCGGTAGAAAAGCTCATTGGCCTCCTCCGCCATGGACCCGGCTTTCACGGCGGCTCCGGTGTTCCAGGCGGCGGCAGCGCCGTGAGCCAGCGGAAGAAATGCCGTACACCAGGGACGGACCATGAACTGCCAGTCGGTATTCAATATCCCGCTTCCGCCGACCGAATGCGCCGCGCGGGCCGCATCCTCGATATTCCGACGGGCCGTGTTGCTCCTCCCGCAGATCGACAGGTATGCGCTCGTGCCGGGACAGGCGGCCGCCGGGCGGTCCAATTCCCGGAACCGGCTCAAATTCCGCTCAAACGGATATCCGTCGTTGTATCCCCAGACCAGCACCGTAATTTCCGGATCGAGCAGCTGGATGCATCCGGGCGACTGAAGCACGATATCTCCCCATATCTGACAGCGTTTTCCCCGCACCTTCAGCCACGCCGCGATCCGGTTGATGAACGTGCAGTATTCCGCATATCTTCCGCCGAGCTCCCATGTCTCATCGCATCCGATATTGACGGTATCCGATGAAAAGCACGGCAGGATTTCCTCATACATCCCGAAGAGAAAATCCAGCGCGTCATCCTTCAGGTTCAGCATGGTTCCGTTTTCGGCGACATCCCCCCACGGAAAGGTGAATTGACCGTTCGGACACAAAGCCAGGGATCTGTATTCAGGTCTTTCCAGAAACGGCTCGAAATGTCCGCAGGAATTGATGAAGGGAACCAGCTTCATGAAATGTTCCCGGCAAACCCGGTCCAGGATTTCCAAATTCTCCGGGGTCCACACAACGCCCGCTTTCCGGCACACATCCGCATGTCCGGACAGCATGAAATTCTCGCGGATTTTAATCTGGAGCTGATTCACCCCCCCTTCCGCAAGACAGGGGATCATTGACAACATGGTTTCCAGATTGGGAGCCCCCGCCAGCAGAACGCCCCGCATCGGGAAATCCGGATAGTCTTCGATCTCCAGGACCGGGAGTTCCCCGCCGTTCAGACGCTGAATCTTTTTCAATGTGTTGCGGCCGTAAAACAATCCGGCCTCACTTCCGCCGCTGATCCGGACTTCATTTTCCCCGATCACCAGCCGGTAGCCTTCTTCGGGCAGCAGCGCATCTACTTCTTCTGTACTTACAGCGGAAGGAGCCGCCTTCCCGGAAAATATCCGGATTTTTTGGGGAGCGGGGATCAGATTCATTTCACATTCCTCCCCGACAGGAGAAGAAGCCGGGTGGACGCCAGAGGAATTTCCATGACCGACACTCCGTTCTCCGTGCGAACCGGAATCCGCTCTCCCTCTTCCGAACGGCACTCCGTCCACGGAACCTTCGAGCGCAGAAATACGCGGACTTTCTTGTCAGCACCGGACCCGTAGTCGGCCAGAAGAACTGCCGCGCGGTCTTTCTTCTCCCAGAGAGTCGCCTCCACGCCGGGCCGGTCCGTCCAGATTCTGCGGGCCGCCATTTCTTCCGGCATCAGGGAAGGATAGAACGTCAGCAGTTCCGGTGCGAATTCGCATTGATCGTGCTGCAGGGCGGGCTTGTTCCGGTGGACAAGTGATTGCAGGAACGCCGTCCGGGCACTCCTTGCCATCGAGGCTCCTGGCAAAAACCCGATATGGGTCCAGACTCCCTTGCCGACAGGATAGGAGACAGCCGCAGGCCGGTTGTTCTCCCAGCGGACGAGCACCTTTCCATCCTTTCCGTTCAGTTCTTCACGGATAACAACACAGTCCGTTTTCTTTCCATTCAAAAGGACACTTCCAATGGAAGGAAAGTCATAGAGTTCCTTTGCATATTCGCCGTAAGCCTTGTCGCGTCCTCCGGCGACTTTATGCAGAAAATCTCCGGACAGTTTTTGCCCCAGGGAAGCTGGCTGGTTGAACTCATTGAGCGCCGCACTCCCGGCAATCGTGATCAGATGTCCGCCATTCCGGACCCACTCCGCGACAATGTTCTGCGCATCTTCCGAAAGATTCGGGTCCGGCAGCACCAAAGCGGCATAATCCTTCAGATGATTCTTCATCAGCGCCTCCGGCAGATAATCGAACGGAAGCTGATTCATCGCGAGGGACGCCATCAGAAGGTTCCGTTCCGCAAGGACACCGCGTGCCAGAGTCGGCGAAACGTTATCCATCCAACGGCCGCCGCGCCAGAGTTCCGAAGCCGGAGAAATCCCGACCGCAACCATCCCGCTGTTGGCGGAAGAACATCCTTCAAGAATGAAATCCTCCAGAAGGCCGAACCGGCTGTTGAATCGCGCGATGGAACACTGGACCACCCGGCGGAGTTCCGGATCATCCGGAAAACTTCCATAGAAAAACGCATGACGGAAACCTCGTCCCAGCGCCGTCACTCCCAGAAGGTCGTTTCCAGTTTCCGTTCCAGTCCTCGAAGCGCAGAACAGTCCGCCCGCTTCCTCCTTCCCGAACTTCGCCGCCGAGGCATGTTTTGCGGCTATCGCAATTCCGTAGTGATGAGGCACCCATAGTTTCGTAGTATATTCATGAATGAAGAAGTCCATCAGATGCGCTTCGCTCATGGCGTGGTAATCGGGCCATGCGTCAAAAGAGATTCCGCAGCTTTCCATCCCGAAACGGACCGGCGTTTTTCCGAAAGCCTCCCGGAGCAATTTCATATAGCCCCGCCAGAAATCCAGCGTTTTTTCCTGACGGAATACCGTGCTCCAATAATACAGTTCAGCGTCCTTCGCGTTTCGGATTTGAGTGCGACGGACAGGCTGTTCCGTACCGAGAACCTTGACGCCGCGCTTCTTCAGGAAATCACGGAATGCGGCGGGACATGCGGGATCGGAATACAGAAGGTCTTCCGACAGCAGTTTGATTTCATCTCCCACGCGGCAGTAAACCTCGCGTCCGCGGTCGATCTTGTATTCCGTCATCCACCGGTCCAGAATTTCATGAATCTTGCCAAGGACTTGTTTCCGGTCAACCGGTGTGAACGGCGACTTCAGGAGCCATTCCGGTCCCGTCGGGAATTCGATGAATTGAAAACTGAGTCCCTCCGGAGCCTTTCCGCGAGGAGGCGTAATATACCAGTTGATGTAATTGAAACCCATGTGGCGGAGTGACTCCATGCGGATTTTTTCCGCTTCGGAATCGTAGAGGTTGAAGTGATAACCGTGATGAATCCATGAGAAAGAGACACAATGTTTCAGAGGAACCGCCTGCGGTGTGTTTTTCGCCAGAAAGGCCAGTTCGTCCCGCAGAGTATCGTTGATGTGACGAATCCCCGTAAATTTCTGCGGCGGCTTCAGTTGGAGTTTTTCATCCAGCACTCCGGACAACTCCACGGGAATCACGCTTAAATCCGTTGCAATGCGAAGATGTTTTACAATGGATTTATCATCAGGCGCGGAGGCGAATTCGAGAACAGCTGAAACGCTCCTCAGATTTCCGCCGTCCCCCTTGAATCCGCGCCGCATCGGATTGGGAGAAGGAGCTTCTCCATGAACCGTCGGCAGCAGAGGCGATTGAAAAGCAACGCAGAGGGTTTTGGTTTCGGGAGGGCGTGTCGGAAAATCCCCTTTCGCGACGGCGAGCTCCTTCGCAATATCGATCCACGGAGTCGTTTCTCCCGCCCGGAACTGGTCTTCGCCCTGAATCTCATCCCACGGCAGCAGAGCCCGGAATTCCGTGGAAAAAGGAATCTTGCCCGATTTTTTCCCGATCCCGAATTTGCCGAACGTGATCCACGGGAAAAAACGGAAACTCTCGAATACGCTCACGCCGATCCGGACCGGCAGTCCTTCCGGGTCGGTCTGCTCCAGATGCACCCGGAAATATACTTTCGGTGTGTCCGCCATCAACAACCCTCCCAACATGAATATCAGTAGTGTCATACGCATTGCTTTTACTCCAGAATAAATACCGCACTGATGCCGACAGGAACCTTTTCAAGGACACTCCACGGTCCTTCGTTCCGCACGGGATATTTTTTGCCGTTTTCATCCGTTGCCGTCCGGTAATGTCCTTTCAAACGCATTTTCAAGGTCAGCTCCTTTGTTTCCTTTGATGTATAGTCGGCGGCAATCACCGCACAGCTTTTATGGTTCTTCGCCTCGAAAAAGTTCACTTCCACGCCTTTGCGGCTGCAAAGGACCGGACGTTCGAGCGCAGGGGCAGCATCAAACGGAGCGGCGTATTGCGCGGCAAGTCCATCGTCGAAACGGTGGAACACATGTTTTATGGGAAGCTCCTTGTCCGCGGGCTCAAAACTGTTCCGGAGATTCTGTCCCGGAGTTCCCGCGAAACGGAACACCATCCCTTTTCCCAGCGGATGGACTTCCATGCCCTCCTTTTTCGCCGGGGGGAGACCAAGAAAACCGGCAAAGGAAGCCTCTTCATTGAACTCGCTGCGGGTGGCGGCGGAACTTCCGAAAAGAACGAGTCGTCCTCCCGCCTCGCACCATGCCTTCAGCGGTTCGTGCGAGGCCAGAGGCAGAACCGGTGAGGCCAGATAAATCATCCTGTAACGGTCACGATTGCGAACCGCCGCCTCATCGGAAAGGATGTCGAACGGAAGCTGATTCCACGCGAGCGCGGCCGCCGCCATTTCAAACTCCTGGAAATAGGGGAAACGCGTATTTCCACCCCAGATTTCACCGGCATATGACTTGACCAGCGCGGCCTGAGGCGAACGCAAAGGACTTTCCCCATCGAGAATCCAGTTCTCCAGCCTCGCCGCGCGCTGGTTGATTTTCATCATTCCCGCATGGTATTCCGGAGGCGTGAAACCACCCGGTGTAAAGGAGGTGTCCGAATACCAGTAGATATGCTCCATTCCGTGCAGGAGAGCGCTGGTTCCGTCGAGTTCGATGATGTCATACAAACCCTTTCCGCCGCGATAACTTCCGTAAAGAATGCCCGGCCGTGTTTTCCCTTCACGGGATGCGCTCTGCTGCGCCGCGAGGCGATAGATCGCACCATGCGGCATCACCCAGAGCATCGTGGCGCATTCGTGCGAAGCGACATCGAAAACGCCCAGTTCGAACGCACGGGAAATCTCCGGAAAATTACGTGAATCCTCCCAGCAGATTTCACCGGTGGCAATCAGTTTTCCGGGATATGCGCCGCGCATGGTGTCCACCATCCGTTTGTACCAGTCCAGCACGATCTCCGAGCGGAAGATGCAGCTGTAGTAATAGAGCCGCCTCTTTTCCGGGGTGGTCGCCGCCTTCGGGTCATCCATGATCCCGACTTGACCGTAAGACACGGCGCCCAGTGTTTCCGGGGCGACTTTCCGGTCTTTCAGAAATGCGACAAACCGGTCACATACCCCCTGACTTTGAAAAAAGGACTTCGGCAACACGGAGGTTTCATCACCGAACTTCACGAGCAGGGGCTTTCCATCCACTTTCGGCAAACGCCGGGCCGCGACAGCGCTTTTTTCTTCCAGCGCCGGATCGGAAGGCTCCTTTGTCACCCACTCCGGACGGGTCCCTTCGACAAATCCCGGATCGCTGGAAGCCCAAGCATAAGTATAAAAATCGGACGGTCTCTCCATGGAATTATATTGAATGGAGCGAATCCCGAGAAGACGGTAAAGTTCGTTCATCTTCAGGATGGCCTCCCTGCTGAAAAGCGGATAGAAATGTCCGGGACACTCCCTGCGGGAAATCAGAATCCGTTTCGGCAGGGGCTGTTCCGCGGCACCATTCCGTTTCAGTTCGGCGATGCGGCGGTCGATCACTTCGCGCACCGAGGCGAAAGCCTGTTCCCTCTCTTTCATTTCCGGGTCCAGATACAATGCGATTCCGCTTCCCGTGCCGCTCTCCGAAATCGTCCGGAACACCGCCGCCTCCTCCGGCCGCGAGGCAAATTCGATCCTGACCCGAACCCAGTCCAGATTGCCGGCCTCATTCCGTTTGAAAATCGGACGACGGTCTTTCCTTTGATCGTTTTCACGGGAAAAGAATCCCAGGTAAAGAACATACGCATTGTACCGGCGCGTCGAAGAGTGCCAGCGATTGATGGATTCGGAAGGAGCATACAGTTCCCGGCTCAAATCGATCCAGCGTCCGGGCTCCCCGGTTTTCTGTTCCTTCACGTTTGAAAGTGCATCCCAGTCGATGACATCGTGGTATCCGGTGGAAAACGGCCGTATTTCCCCGTCCGCGCCCCAAGCCGCCTTTTTCACAAAGATGTGCGGCAGGGTGGTGAGCAGCATATCCGTCAGAACCGCGCCGACTTTCGGTTTCGAGCCCTCCAATGTGACTCTCATCCAGCAGGACGGCGTTTCCGCAGTGGCCGTCCAAAGAATGAACATACCTGCAATCGAAAGGAAAAATTTCTTCATGTTGCCCGCCTTTCTCAATTTCTGTTTCAATTTTCAGTCTTCGATGGTGTAATATGTGCTGGCACGGGGCATCTGTCCCTGTTTATAACGCTCGCAGTGGCCGTCGGTCCATAACGCATTCGCCACCCCGTTGTGATTTCCAAGAACCGTGCTCGGAAATCCCATGCTCCACAGCCAGTCCCGGAAATAATCATCCAGCCGCCTTCCTTCCGCAAGGAGAATTTTCATCCGCTTGAGCGAAGTCACTTTCACGGGAGATGCCGGCATCTGAAAACGGTAACTCGGCAGATAGTCGCGTCCATAGACGGTGTTCGATCCCACCTTTACCGGAACTCCGGAGGGGCATATCTGCGCCTTTGACAATTTCTTGGTCGGAAAACTGGGCATATACCATTGGCTGGTCTGCGGCAGCGTCAAATGCGGAATGAGCCATATTCCCGACGCGAGCCCTTCGTCTGGCGCATAGTTGATGATGGAACCCACCCCGTTGAATTTAGTCAGAGGAAACACATCGCTGTAGTCGTTCAGATACGCCCCCACGGCAATGCCGTGCTGCTTCAGGTTGTTCAGACATGCGGCCGATCTCGCCGTTTCACGAGCTTTGTTCAGGGCGGGCAGCAGCATGGCGGCAAGAATGGCGATGATTGCAACGACCACAAGCAATTCAATCAACGTGAAATCTCTTATCTTTTTCACTTTTACACATCTCCTTTAACTGTTGTGAAGCAAGTCTCATCCTTGCGACCCATTTTTTTGCATACCTCATTATTTGTAGAATTCAGATTCAACGGCCACACACTCCTCTTTCAAAGTTCCATTCAAGGCCGAAAGCAGCAAAAGCGCCGCCGCACGTCCGGTCTTCCGGTAATTCAGATCAATCGCGGGGTATTCGCTCAGCGGATACAGGTGCTTCAGAAATCCCCCGACAGTCACCAGCGGCTGCGCTTTCCCATGACGGGCAAGCACGCTGAGCACCCCGCAGGCGACATAGTCATCTTCCGCTACGATCAGTTCCGGCAACACGCCGCCGGCCAGCAGACGCTCCATCGCCTCGCTCCCGCCCTGCTGCGAGAAGTCGCAGCGGTAATGTTCCAGTGACGCCAGTTTCACATGATGTTTTCCGCAGGCGTCCCGGAACCAGGCGGCATGTCTTTCATAGAAGTTTTCCTGAGGTGCGCCGATATAGGCTACGGAAAGTGTTTTCTTTTCCAGCGACCTCACATAATCCGAAAAACCTTTGCGGCTGTCGGTCTCCACAACAAGCGGGCTGATTTCCGGAAAAGCCTTGCCCAGAAAGACGGCCGGAACCCCGAGGTTCCGGAGTCCGACCAGCTGTTCAGGCCGCGTCTCCGCGCAGAAAGGAATGATGACTCCCTCACAATGAAGCGTCTGAAGTTTCGCCGTGATTTCCTCCGGATTGCTGGAAACGGGACGGAAAAAAGTGAATTTCAGGCTGAAGTCGCGGGGCACGATTTCATCCAGAATGCCGTTGACGACTTCGGAAAAGGCCATGTGCTCCAGCGTCTCCGGCTCTGAGACAAGAAGAGTGATCACGTGTTCCGGAGCATGGCGTCCCTGCCGGGACTGCACAAAGACTCCCTTTCCTTTGCTTGCCCGGAGAACACCGTCATGAATCAGTTCATTGATTACCTTGTGGTAGGGAGTACTGCTGATGCCGAGAACTTCCCGCAGACGGTTGCGGGAGGGCAGCATGTCGCCTACCTGGAGCCGACCGTCCGCAATCAGTTCCAGAATCCGTTTCCGGAAATGGAAATGAAGAGGGCCGTTATCTCCGTCTTTCCACTTGAACATGGCGCAGTCAGCGATTTTTCTCGACATCATCTTCACCCGTGAATCTCAAACTTGTAGTTACAAGTAATTATACACGCACAGCAGGATATTGTCAAGGGGAATATTTTAAAATCCGGAGATTTTTCTTTTCAGCCGGAGAAAAAAGCCTTTGACTCCGGCGTCTTTACTTTTCGGATGCCTTTCTGTTCTGAGACACGGCGGTGAGCGGCACCAGATAAGTGAACTTCATGTCCGGAGCACTCGACAGCTGCGGCAGGACGGCAACCCCGACGGAGGCCGCAATATCCTTGTCCGGTTCCGGAACATTGAATATCAGTTTCTTATCGCTCTGGAAAAGGAAACTGCCTTGAGGAATAACTTTATTGCCGAACAGCACGCTTGTAACCGAGGAGAGCGGACATGTGTCCGTATTACTGCTGGTGATGGTAACGGATTCACCGATCCGTCCTTTATCAGGAGAAAGAGTCAGCGGCGGTTTCTTACTGGTCCCGTTGTCTCCGTTTTTGCGGATCTTCAACATATGATACTCACATTCCTGCATCCCGGGCGTTGTTACGACACAGACAGCAGAGTCGTCCGGCAATTTCTGCAATGAGCCGGATGCGGGGATTGTCGCCATGAACATATGCTTGCCCAATGCGTTTATATTGGAAGAAGGAACCATGATTCCATCGATCGTCAGGAAAGTCGCCGGAGTAACCGGCAATTTCCGTGTCCGAATGACTATGGTGGAGTTCACGGAAGGATCAATGATGCCGGGACTGACAGGTGCTCCCGTCTGATTGAAATACATGAATTTGAAGGTGTCAAGCGCAAAAGCGAATTCCCCGTATTCATTCTTAATGGAAATCTCTTTCGGTTCGTCATTGTTCAGTCCTGCAGCCGTTTTATTCATCATGGCATCGACACTTTTCTTGCAGGCAATATACTTTATATATATATCCTCCAGCGGCTTTCCGGCAGCCTTCTTCATTTCCTCCCCATGCTCGTTGTCAAAAGTCTGCAACTGCTTCCGACAGCCACCAAGCGAATCGGAGAGGTCCTGCTTTGCCTTGCTATAGTTTTTCTGCGCAACTTTTGCCTGTTTTCCCTTGTCCAGATTTTCTTTGGCTGTCTGTTTTTCTTTTATGCTTTTTTCATCGGCAGGATTGCAGTTCTTGCACGCGGTTCTGTAGTTTTCCTCCAGTGTCTCGATCGTGCGTTCAAGAGAGGCATCCTCTTTAATCCCGGCTGCATTCATGGCTTCTGTTTTGGCCTTGAGCTCCTTGTTATACTCAGAAACCGCCGCAGGAAGCCTGTCTTTCAGGAAACTGAACACATCGCTGCCCCGGTCGCATAATAACCGAAGAACCCATGTAGAAGGCTCACCCACCTCTTTTTGACGCAGATCAAGGATGAACTCACCTATGTTTTCGCTGTTAAGAGTATTCCAGTCTACCTTTCCGGACAACCCGGAAAGAATACCGCCATTGACTTCCAGTTTCAAACAGGCGGATTTGTCATTTTTGAAGAAAGATTTGTCAACCACGATCAGCACATAGCAGTCCGCCACGGTCGGAATATATTCGTTCTCGATGATGTAGGTATCGCCGAACCAACGCCGCGGATTGGTCCAGGAGCGTTTGTAAACAGAACGCTGCGGACCGAAGCCGAAAGCATATTCGGGATAGGAATACATCCTCTTCTCCGTGAAGGATGAATCGTCGAACCAACCGCGGGGATTGTACCAGGGAAGCTTAACCTGATAATCCACAGGTCCGAAAAAAGGATTGCAGCTGTTATGGTCCCCCGCCTCATTATTTTCTCTTTTTATCTGTAACTTCGCCTTCGGCATGTCGGTTTTATTGAATTTGCGGGGGCGGGGAATGGCAAACTGGAGAGGAGTTTCGTTGGTGGAGGTTAAATATTGATCGAGCTGTTTTTCCAGATCGCCTTCCGCGGTAACATTAAATCCCTTGATGTTGGCGGTCATCGCCCCATTGAGCTCTTTCATTCCGCGGGAAAGGAATGAATCCTTCGACAGAGACGATGCGTATTCCGGGGCAAGTGCGTAAACCTTGATATTTCTTACGAAATTTTTATCTTCTTCCGTAACATCAGTCCCATTTCTGGAACAGGGCTTCAAAAGGAAGTTGACCATCAGATACTCGTCGGAAGCCTTCGAAATGAGAATCCCCATATCCACCCGTATCAGATACAGGATTTTCTCTTCAATGAGAAAATCCTGATCCCCGGTATACAATATTTCATGCCGCGAAATATCCTGCTGACGCCGGATGCGTTCCCGGAGTATCTGCGTAAAACCGAGCGAGGTGGCATCCACGGCGGACGGAAACTGCATCGGGGGCAAGCGCAGCATCGTATCGGAACTGGCTGTCGAAACAGCGGGAGCGACGGGCATCGGTTCAACTTTGAAAGAGAACAGTTTGCCGTATTCCTGCTGGATTCTGGAGACTTTCTGCGGAGTCGTATCCGTAATGGACGGGAGATTGCTCCGGACATCCTTCTGAAGCTGGTCCAGAAGCATTCTGGTCTGGGAATCCCCGTAAACTTTCGGATTGCCCACACTGACATAGGGATCATGGCCGCAGGAAGTCAACAGGCATCCCCCCGCATACAATGCGGAGATCATTGCGGAATTCAAAACACAGCGGCAGAACATCCAAAATCTGTTTTTTTGCGTTGTCATATTGTCCCCCGTTTGGTTGAGTATTTATTTCTTGTCCTCAGAAATAAGCCTATAGACGAATTTTGCCAGAACCGTTCCGGCATGTTCCCCCAGTTTCCTGTAACTTTCCCACTGAGCCTCATCGAAAAACTGATCTTGTGTGTCCTGATGCGGAAAAGAGGGTTCGGCGGCTTTGTAGGAAAGAAGATCCAGAGGTTCGTCTCCCGTCATGGAGGCCTTGAGGTAAATCAGCAGCGATGTGCGGGGGCCTTCCGTCGAAGCATAGGCAACACTCCCCAATGCCGCGTGCCGGCCGTCTGTCCGCGAAGATTGCGGCTTCAGGCTTTCCAGCTCCCCGAACATGTCGCAAAGCCCATTCTCCCGAACCAGCCGGGCCAGAAGTTCATCCGGAATCCTTCCCGGGGCGATGGAGGACGGATTCTCCAGCATTTTCCTGTCGAAAAACTCTATCTCGGCGCAGAAATCCATTCTCGCCTTCCGGATCAGGGAGGAGAGCCCGTCGAATTTGAATTCCGCGTCCTGTTCGGCATCGACGATCACAATCAACGGCAGACGGCGGCGTATGAGTTCGTATCCGCCCAGGTTTTCGAAATGTCCGCCATCGGAAAGATACCATCGGGATTCGGCGGGACCTTTGAACGAACAGCTGAACTCCGCCCAGATTTTCCGCTGAATGTCGAACGTGTTCGCTATGCTCCGGCTTACGGCGTTCCGCCAGCAACACAAATGCATTCTCAACCAGGATTGTTTTTCCGGAGCCGGGGGAACCGGCTGGACGCTCGAATCCCACCAGTAGCCAAGGCGGATATTGCCCAGGGTGAGAACCGCGCTTTTGAAGCTGTCGCCGCACCGTCCCATTCCCGGAGATACGGCGGCGCCGGAAATGCTTGCCCAGGCAAAGGCCCCAAGCGGTTCCGGGGTCCAGCCGGTTGTCTCCAGACTTTGAAAGACCCGATAGCCTTCGCCCTCTCCCGGAAACACCTCTTTTGTCGAGGAGATTTCTTCCTTATTCCATCCCCGGAACGCAAGATGATGTTTCACGCCCAGACTGATCCCGCACGGACCGACGGCCATTCCGATTCCATTCCGGTCCCGGCTGATGGAACGGGTTGCGCCGTCGATGGTTTCATTGACCGTGACATTGAACAAATGCACCGGCCCATTCCCGGGGCGAAAATAGTCCGGGAGCTTCATCATCCCGGTAGACCCGCCCAGAGAAATGCTGGCATCCTGATAGGCCTGTTCCAGACGGCTCCGGTAAAAACTGTTGAGCGAGCAGAGATTGATGAATTTGATGTCTCTTCCGATGAATATGGAGACCAGCAGGGCAAAGAGGAAACCGAGGAATGCGGCCAGCTCGGGCACCGTCACCTGAAACGCCGAAACATATTTCAAAGCTTCCTCTAAAACCTTCTGATTCTCAGGGGGATTTTTAAAACGCCAGACAACCGCATTTACGAGCAAAGATGCGGCCAGCAGCCATAACAGGGGCAGCAGCACCCCGAAAAGACTTAAAAGAGATGTCTTTGAAAAGCATCCGAAAATTTTTGAATTCCAGCGTTTGACGGATTGGTAAATGCTTTCCGCCTTCCCCGATAGGAGAAGAGCCAGAAATCCGCTTCCCACGCCCAGACTCACCCTGCTGCTGCTCATCCGATACAGGGTCTGTCCGAGAGATTGGATGACGCCCAGAATCAGGAGCACCAGGATGATTCTCAGGGTCCATGCCTGCATATCGTCCAGTTTCTCCCTGGCTTTTCTGCGATAAAACGAATCGGAATAACCTTTGCTGATGATGATCCAGTAGATGACAACGCTGACAAGCGCAATCAGCGAGGAATACAGCAGAAACGGATGACTGCAGCTCCGCAGAAACGGCAGCGCCATCGTCTGTTCCGGAATCAATTCAATGATCAGGGAAATGATCATTCCGGCGGCATACATTCCTTCGAGACAGTATCTCGGGTATTTCAGATCTTCAGGAGCCCTTACCAGCCAGTAATTGATCAGAAGGGGAATGAAAAAAAGAATGAAGACCAGAACCGGCGCAAGCAGCCAGTAACTGAACAGAAGCGTATGATTCCCCCCATATTGCAGGAAAAAAGGAATTTTCAACCAGTGCGCGGCCAGCAAATCCAGAAGTTCCGCAAAAAAAAGAACAGCCGATACAGCGGCCAGCATGATAAAATTGATCGTCAGAAGATTCCGCAGATAAACCGCTGCGATTTTCGCATAGTCGGCTCTTCCGCTCGGCGCCAGATAATTGCCGTTGTTTTTCAGGTGCCCCACTATTCCGGGATGAATTTCCTGCGTGAGAATTTTTTCAACGTTTTCCGGAGGATTCATTCCCGGCCCAAGTTTCTGCCGCGCGAAAACGCATCCGAGAAATGTCCCGAAATATCCTCCTCCCGACACGGTGGAAAGATAGCTGATCTTCCCGAGCAGTCCTTTCCGGGAGGCAAACGCCTGAAAAACGCCCAGACAGAAAGTCGCGCTGCGGATTCCACCGCCGGAAAGCCCGACGCCAAGCATTCTTCCCTTTGCATTTTCCGGAAGATAGTTCTTTTCGTTCTCTTCAAGAGACTTCGGATAGGCCAGCCGGAAAGACGCTGCGTCTTTCACGCCTTCCCCGTTGCGGACAGAAACAGACGTTGAAATCATCCCCATGATTCATCCTCCCCCGATGTCGTTACTTAGTATAACATCGATAAACGATTTGTCAAGGAGGGACTCCCGTATTCACGATCAGTAAAATCCGGGAATTACGTCCGGCTGAATTCAGATTGCGTTGCGAAATCGGGGGGCTTAATAGGTAAAACTGAAAAAATCCGCTTCGCTGAGACGGCAGGAGATCCGGAAGCGGTCCGGCTTCTTCAGGGGGCGAAATTCCAATCCGTTCTTCTCTCCGGTAAAAGCGTCGTACGGCTTTTCTTCATCGATTCATTGCTTCTTGAGATTCCCGATATTGTGCCTGTATAAAAGCTCGCGCAAAGCGGCGCTGTCCTTATTCTCGAGCGCACAGACCATGGCGCGGTGTTCTTCCAGAACAATCCGGTGGGACCGTGCATGGCTGTCCGTTTCCCTTTCGAGCTGCTGTTCTGTAAAGAACCGGATGATCAGGGGGGCAAGTCCGGTCATGAGAGGATTGTGTGTTGCGGCCAGCAGCGTAATGTGGAAATCCGTTTCCAGATGAATGCGTTCTTCCCGGGAGACGGCTTTTTCGAAACGGTCGCAGATCGAATGCAGATGCTCGAGCTGTTCTTTCGAGGCATGACGGACCATGAATTCCGCCGCGCCCACTTCAAGGCTCATGCGGATTTCAGCCAGTTTTGGAAGGATGTCCGTCTGTGCCGCCAGAAACGGAAAATACCCCACATACGGATTGTCCGGAACCAGATTCCGGATGGTCATGCCGAGCTTCGGTTTGGATTCAATGATTCCAAGCGTCCGGAAATGGCGCAGAGCCTCCCGCAGGATATTCCGGCTGACCTGAAGTTTCGAGGCCAGTTCCATTTCCGGCGGCAGCGGGTCGCCCGGCTGCAGACGCATGGAAATAATATAGCTGCCGATTGCGTTCACAGCCGCATCGAAGGTATTTTCTCTTTTCAGCGGTTTTATCTGCATGATATTCCGTCCTTCTTCAATTTGTAGTAACGTACTACTATATTAAAAAAGATCAAGGGGCGTTGAAGGATTTACGGAGTGTATGAATATCCAACCCAAAATCACGTTTTAATGCCGGCCGTTTCCGTAGAAGTCACGATCGGACAAACGGAACCTTTCCGAATCCTCTTACCGGAAGGAAGCCCGCAGGATACCGATGGTCTCTTCCCGGGAAAGTGGATAACGGTCCAGCCCGAAAAGCCCTCCCATCGTATCCCTCGCATTGTCCGCCATGGCCGGAAGTTCCTGTTCACGGACTCCGAAGTCGGACATTTTGAGACGGTAAACGCCGCAATCCTTCTGCAAGTCCGTCAGCACTTCGACAAACGCCATCGGAGAATCGCCTTCTTTCCCGAGCGCCGCGGCCATCTCGCGGAAACGGTCCGGAGCCTTCGAAGCAAAGAATCCGAAGTAGGCTTCCGAGATGGAAAGAAGCGCCGCGCCATGCGGGAATTCAGGATGAAGCGCGCTCATCGCATGCGCCAGGGAATGTTCCGACGTACAGCAGGAAGTGGACTCCACCATTCCGGAAAGCGTATTCGCCAGCGCCACCCCGGAACGCGCCTCCAGATTGGACCCGTTCTTCACCGCTTCCGGGAGGAACTTTTTCAGCAGGCGGAGACTCTGCAGGGCAAAGGCGTCGCTGACCGGTGTTGCGATGTTGGCGATGTAACCTTCCGCCGCATGAAAAAAGGCGTCGAAGCCCTGAAATGCGGTCAGTTTCGGGGGAATGGTCAGCATCAGCTCGGGATCGACGATCGACAGGACGGGGAAAGTTTCGGAACACCCCAGACCGATTTTCTCCTGCCGTTCCTCGTGCGTGATTACCGACCACGGGTCCGCTTCGGTGCCAGTTCCCGCCGTAGTGGTGACCGCCACAACGGGCAGCGGTTTCGACTGAAACGGAAGTCCCTTCCCCGTGCCGCCGCTGATATAGTCCCACAGATCGCCGGGATTCGTCGCCATCACGGCAATCGCCTTGGCCGAATCGATGGAACTTCCGCCGCCGAGTCCGAGGATGAAATCGCATTTTTCTTTTTTCGCCAGCACCGCGCCCTCCATCACATGAAGTCGGATCGGATTCGGCAGAACCTTGTCGAAAACGACGCTCTCACAATGATTTTCCGCCAGAAGCGCCTGTACTTTTTCAAGGTATCCGTTCGCGCGCATGGACTTCCCGGCGGTAATCACGACCAGCGCCTTCCGGCCCGGCAGTTTTTCTTCCGCGAGCACACGGAGTTTCCCCGCTCCGAAGTGAATCCTTGTCGGAATGTAGTAATCGAATGAAATCATGGTCTTTCCCTCCTTTGGTTATTGTTTGTCAGGAATTGTCCGTTTCTGTTCATGTCACCTTGATCCGGGTTGCTCCGGAAATGGTTTCCCGCCAGCGGCGGACCGTCTCCTCCGGGGCGAACTCCTTCAAGTCCAGAGAGCTTGAAATACCGAGGCGTCCGCACTTGGACACCCCCAGCGGATGATACGGGTGAAGCACGATTTCCCGCACATTTTTCAAGCGGTTCGCCCATCCGGCGATTCCCGCCAGATGGGCCTCGTCATCGTTGACTCCGGGCACCAGCGGACAGCACAGCACGATCGCGGCTCCGGCCTCGTCGAGCTTCTTCAGATTCTCAAGAATCAGCTGATTGTCGGCCCCGGCCAGGACCTTGTGTTTTTCCGGATCGGTAGCCTTGAGGTCGAATAGAAAAAGATCCACATACGGCAGAAGCGTTTCAAAATCGGACCACGGAGCCAGTCCGCAGGTTTCCACGGCAATGTGAAGTCCGGCCTTTTTCCCGGCTTTCGCCAGTTCCAGCGTAAACGGAAACTGACGCATGGGCTCCCCGCCGGAAAGGGTCATCCCTCCCCCGGAATTCTCATAAAAAACCTTGTCCTTGAGCACCTCGTCCAGCACCTCTCGGACGGACATTTTCTTCCCGGCGATTTCAAGGGCGCCCGCATAGCATTCCTCCGTGCATTTTCCGCAGCGGCGGCAATGCTCCCGGTGAAACACGTGGACTCCGTTTTCCATCGCGTGGCAATGCTCCGGACAGACCTTGAAACACCAGCCGCAGCCGATGCACTTGTCCGGCGTGAAAAAGACTTCCGGCACATCCTTCTGAGACTCCGGGTTGTGACACCAGAGGCAATGCAGCGGACATCCCTTCAGGAACACGGTGGTCCGGATGCCCGGTCCATCGTGAATGGAAAATTTCTGAATGTCGAAAATCATCCCTGTCATCATTTCACCACTCCGCATATACCGCCTGCCGGATGTTTTTTCTGCTTTTCAGACACCGGATTCATACCTGATGCTCCTCCCGTTTCAGCAATTCCAACTGGAGTTCTTTCGAGAGCCGGGTGAAATACTGGCTGTAGCCGCCAATCCGGATCATCACGGATGCATAATTTTCCGGATGGGCCATCGCACGACGGAGTGTTTCGGAGTCGGCAATCGTCGGCTGTATCTGAAGGCCGCCCCGCCGGAAATAGGACAGGAACAACGCTTTCAGACGCTCCCGCGCCGAAAGATCCGCAAAGAGTTTCCGGTTCAGGCGCAGATTCAGGACCAACGTCCCAAGTCCGAGCGACTGATCCGGCTTCACCAGCGAATTCAGAAGCGCGGTCGGACCTTTCAGGTCGGTCCCCTGAACCGCGCCGAACGAATCGCACAGCGGATCGCCGTCCGCGCGTCCGTCCGGCGTTGCGGGGACATAGCGGCCATACACCGCGTATGTTTCAAACAGGATCACCGATGGCAGAAAAGCCCGTTCTTTCGTGGAAAATGACTCCACATGGGAAAAGACTTCCCGGATCAGTTTTTTTGCAATGCGGTCGACGCGATCGTCATCGTTTCCGAATTTCGGAAGGGCTTTGAGCCGTGCGCGGAAGGCGGCGGACGGCGTTCCCGTAAAACGCGGAAGGCGTCCCGCATACATTTCCCGGAGTGCATACAGCGAGTTGACGGTATTGCTCAGTCCGGCGAAATTGATGGTGCTCGTGTTATAACGAGCTCCGCCCGCATTGAATTCGCACGCATGATCGATGCAGTCGTCCGTGAACAGGGTGCGGATCAACTGGGAACGATACAGCGCAGCCTCCTCATGATTCCGTTTCACGCCCAGAATCATGCGGTCCGCCTGTGTCCGGATATTGTTCAGGAAGGCCCGGTAAAAGGCGGCATAATCGGGAAAATCATACCCGGTTTCAGTCAGAATGGAGAGCAGGTTCAACCCAGCGTCAATGCTGGAAGTGTTGGATCTTCCCTGAATCATCAGTTCGGTACAGCCGCCGAAGGCAAAGTTTTCCGCGTCTGTTTTTGTCAGACCGGGTATCTTCCGGCGGATGTTCCGGGAATAGCTCTCACGGGAATACAGGGACGGACTCGGATTGCCCGCCCCCCAGGAGTCGAAAATGGCGTTCCAGACGGAATCGGGCGTCTCGCCGTCCACCAGAATTCCCGAGTTCGGACGCCGATATTTGCGCTGTCCGGCGATGGCCGCCCGGCTGATCGCTAGATGGGAGTCGAGAAGCACATGCCAGCCTTCATTGAGATCGAAATTACGCCAGAGTTCTTCGAAAAGAGCCGCGAGTTCCTCCGGGGGTTCCTCCTTGACATATTCCTGAAAAACGCGGTCGATCCTGCCCAGCGAGTCACAGCCGTCCACATACCAGAGGAGGTTCACCGCGACAAAGGCCTCATACACATTGCGGGGCGGCTCGAACGGAACCCGTCCAAGAGCGGAAACCAGTTCCGCTGGAGCCTTCCCGCGAATGCCGCCGGCAAAGCGCCGGAAACAAGCCGACAGAGCATCCAGAACTTCCAGCAGAGGAACGTAAAACGGAAGATTTTCCTCCTTATGTTTGAGAATCCGCGCGCGATATCCGTTCAATCCTTCTTTCAGGATACGGGAATAATTCAGAATCGAATGCGTCCAGCCGCGGCCGCCTATTCCGTATTGCGGGGGAATTCCGTTCTGTAATGTGAATTCCAGCTCCCGGATGCACTCGTCCGCCATAGCGTTGCGGAACGGATCGTCACCGGAGGCGGTCTTCACTTTTTCCCGCAGCGCATTTCCGTTCATCGAAATCATATTATAGTAAAACGCGACAGCCATGCGCTGTTCCGGATTCCAGAAATCCAGTTTTCCGGACGGATAAAGTCTTCCGCCCTCATACGGCGGCACCGGCAGATGTTCCAACGTACGGACAAGGGCGCGTGCGTGGCGGGCATAATATGGAGCGCTTTCATTCTCAAAAAAACCGGCGGCAAAATGCTCGCCCAGTTCCGCCAGAAATTGACTGCGACTCATGGCTTGATCCCTCCGATTTTACGGGTGACTTCTTCCGCGCATTGCCTGACCAATGTGGAAATATTTTCCATATCCAGCGGATTCTTCCGGCTTGTCAAGCCCGAAACCCCTAATCCGGCAACCACTTTTCCCGTCGCATCGAAAACCGGCGATCCGATACAATACCCGCCGGACAGATATTCTTCAAATTCCGTCGCAAGGAAAGCTTCGCGGATTCCAGCAAGCTCTTTGCGGAGCGCGGGAAGTGAAATAACGGTTTCAGACGTCATCCTGCAAAGTTTTGAATGCAGAATGTCATTTTGCGCTTCCTCGGGCAAAAAGGCCAGAACCGCTTTCCCGAACGCATTTCCATGATAATAAAGGCGTGTCCCGGGATTCACCGCCAGATAGTAGTCGCACGGCGGATGAACGCAGTCCGTCAGAAGCATGCGGTCGCCGTCCGGAATCTGAAGCTGGGTGGTTTCTCCTGTCTGTTCGGCGAGAAGCTGTAGACAGGGCCGCGCCATCGCGCTCAGACTGAAACGGCTGTGGAGTTTCATTCCCAGAGAAAACAGCTTGGCGCCCAGCTCGTATTTCCCAGAAGCATTCCGGGAAGCGTATCCGTGTTCCGTCAGCACGTTCAGGATACGGAAAATCAGATTGAGACCCAGTCCGGTTTCGCGGCTGAGTTCGGTGGGTCCCCACGCGCCGGAATTGGCCGCCATGATTTCCAATACTTCCAGAACGCCGTCCGCTGCGGGTGCATTGTATTTCTTCTCAGACATATCTTTTCCTTTATTTTATATTTAAAATATCATTTTATAAGAAATATAGAGAGAATTCCTGTAAATGCAAACGAGAAAATTAAAAATACAGAAAGAAAACGGAGCTTCTCCTGACAGTCGCCCCCCTGGTTCCCGAGAAAAATATGTTCAGCAGAGGAAACGGCAAACATGTCACCCGCATATACTTTTCGAGTTCAATACAATTCTCTGAAAGGGGCCGCAGGACAAGCAGCCTGTCACTGGAATTTTTCTTTTTTACCCGGAAAAAGACAAATCGTCCGAGTCTTCGTCTCTTTTAATAAATAATTGATAAAATTGAGGTATGTCTTATTGAAAACAGGATGAAAGATAAAGCTGCAGGAAACGAACTATTGAAGAAAAAACCAAGGAAAAATGGGCATAAAAATGGTGCTCGAGGGGTGGGTTTCCCCTGACCTCGATTTTTGCCTCAAAATCGAGCTAAAAAGCGCTTTTTACACTCAACAAAATATCGTTTACGACGAAAGGTCAAGTAGATTTCATAACCCTTCCAAAACGGTAATTTGTGGTAATTTTACCCCTTCGGTGCCACCTTTCTGCCACCTCTTCAGAATGATCTCCCAGAGTTGCGAACCATGCAGAAATATAGTCCATTTTTCGATTCTTTTCAAGAGGGAAAAACAAAGGATAGGTTGAATCATTTTCCAAAAATGAATCCTGCACCCTATATAAGTGTCGCCGGAACAGCGATGACCTCTTTCGTGATCGGCACCCAATTGGAAATACCGCAAATCACAGCGCCGGGGCCAATCGGTTTCTTGAACTGTTCCAGGACAGAAAAATGGCGGATATCTTCTCTTCCCGGGTTCGAAGCTTTTTTGAACTCAACCGGATAGAGTGTTCCATCCTGTTCGATCACAAGGTCAATCTCGCGGTCATCCTTGTCATGGTAAAAATAAAACGGCGGACGCTTTCCATTATGAACATACGTCTTGACCAGTTCGGAAATGCACCACGTCTCAAAGAAGGCCCCCGCCATAGCACCGGCCTCCAACACTTTCGGATTGGTCCAGCCGGTCAAATAGGCGGCAAGCCCGGTATCCAGAAAATACATTTTCGGCGTTTTGGTAAGGCGTTTGTTGATGTTATTGAAATACGGCTGCAGGAAAAAAATCAGATTGGATGCCTCCAGGATGCTCAAATAACTCCGGACGGTTCCCTGGGCAAGCCCGGAGTCTTTCGTCAGATTGGTGTAATTCAGAATCTGGCCGGTACGGGCAGCCACCAGCTGAACGAATTTATAAAAGTCCGTCAGCTTTGCAATATTCGTCAGTGCCCGGACATCGCGTTCCACATACGTCTGTAAATACGAAGCGTAGTAAGTTTCCCAGAAGTCGTCTCCAGCTTCCGCGAGTTTCGGATAGCTCCCTTTCCATATCTGATGAAAAAAATCAACGATATTCAACTCTTCAGAAATGTTCCCGTAATTCGAACGGGGCAGGAACGGTTTGCAGGGCCGTCTCTTCAATTCATCTTGACTGAGCCCATAAAGGTTCAGAATTCCGACCCGTCCGGCAAGAGACTCGGTTACCCCCTTCATCATCTGGAATTGCTGAGAGCCTGTCAGCCAGAATTGACCTGGTGTCGAGTCATTGTCCACTTTCATCTTGATGTAGGGCAGCAGTTCCGGAGCATATTGAATTTCATCAATCAGCAGAGGAGCCGGATAACGGTCAAGAAATGTCTTCGGATCGTTTTTGGCCAAAGTTTGAATCATCGGATCGTCCAGCGTGACATAGGTGCGTCCGGCTTCCGCAAGGTGTTTCAGCATGGTTGTTTTCCCGACCTGTCTGGGACCTGCCACCAGCATAACGGGGAACAATCGGTTTTGTTTTTTGAAAACGGGCTCCAGAGTCCTTGGGATAAACATAGCAACCTCCGACTTTTTTTATTATCAATTATAAAAATAGTCGAACATTTTCTAAATTCAAGCAGAAACAAAAAAGTTTACTATCTTTTTTTCAAAAAAACTCTCCCATACCGGATAGATATAGGAGAGTCCGGGTTACTCCGGTTTCATTTTTTGAAGATGCCGACGATGCCCGTTACGATCAGAGTAGCCAGAACGCCGAGACCGAAACCGATTCCCGCGTCTTCCAGCGTAGAGTCGCTCCAGTCATCGATTCGTCCGCCCTCATCTTCTTCCGGGGGCAGGTTCGACGTCTCTTTTTCAGGACCGGTCTTTCCCGCATCTTCTTCATTTTTCTTAAATCCAAACATTTTTCCCTCCTACTCGGGTTTGTTTCATTCGTTTTCTTCTTCGTTTTTTGTTCTTCCAGGACGCTCATACTCCACCCCGCAACTGATGCAGAGATAGCCGTCCTCCCATTCGATCAAAGCCCCGCTACATTCTGGACATTTCCGTTCATCCATGATTACACCTTGAATATCTGGCCGCACTTGATGCAGCGGTATTGTCCGACTACGCTTTCATCGACGACCTTTCCGACCGAGTTTCCCGCCGCGCCTCCGGAAGCCGCCCCGACGATCACCGATAAAATCGTGGTCGCGGTGGCTCCTGCAAGAGCTCCGACAGGTCCCAAAAACAGAGCACCGACAACGGCAGCGGCAGTGGCGCTTCCGTATCCGACCAGTCCGCCGGTGACCGCCCCTCCAACCGTGGCGACAGGTTCCGCACGGCGAATCAGACAGGCTACTCCGCCGCAGTTCGGGCACGACATTTTTGAAACAGACATAAAATAAAAACCTTTCATAGTAAAGAAATAACCGGAACAGACGCCTTAACTCGTCTGCTCCGGGATGCTTGAGATACGACCATAAGGGCATCACGCTCATGGAAGGGCATCTTCCGTCCTCGGGGATACGCACAGCTGATTCAGGACGGAAGCCTTCCCCTGTGCCGGGAAGGTGGTGTGCCGCCGATATAGTAGAAAATTAGCTCCAGATCTGAGGCTGTTTCCCGTCCAGTCCGAAGCAACGGGTCAGGGCCGTATAGCTCAGATCGACCCGCTGGGGCGTGTATTTCTTGACCGTCTCCGTAAAGGCGTTCAGAAGACTCCAGCGTGTGGGCTCCTCGAACTCGACATGACGGGGTTTCTTGAACTCATGGAAAACCGGCAGAATATCAGAACTGTTGATGGCTCCAAACTCCGCCGCCCGCACAATCACCGAACGCGCCTCATTGTCGTTTTTGAGATAGAGCATCTTCAAATCTTCCGACACCGTTTCGAGCGTAAGAAACTCCTGTTCCAACTCATCCACCGCCACATCGATCAGCTGGGAGAGTTCCATCCCGGAGGTGTGCCGACGCTTGATGACCGTCGTTCCTCCGAAAGCCATGTTACTGCAACAAATGATCGTGATACCGGCCGACAATCCCACGGAAAAACTCTTGTCATGGGAGTTCCGCAAACCGATACAGCGAGTCCATTCCGGGCTTGAACTCTTGTTGATTTTCATGACTCCGAAAAGTTTCTGTCCTTCCCGAGCCAACCCGAACTGCTCTTCCGTAATCGTCCAGTGGTGGGCTCTCACAACCTTGCTCACCGCGTCAATCACCTCGATATGGGCGACCGGTTTCCAGCTCATTGTAGGAACCGGCGTATCCACCAGCGCCACTGTTTCTCGATCCACAAACCGACCGCCTCCACTCATCATCAGATTCGACATTTCTTACCTCACTTCCTTATGGAATTTTTTGCATCGATTCGCATACGCACAATCCGCGCACGAAAAACTGGTTTCCGCCGGGAGAAAGACGCCTTTCTGGACGGCCTCCTGCACCTTGTTGGCCAGGAATTCAAAACGGGCGAAATCCTCCTCATTCCGGCGTGTGTAATGGTTCTCCACACTCGGCGTCTTGGTCTTCGTCACCACATCGAACCGGAACAGCGGCAGGATTCCATTCATCTGCTTGTAGGCATACGTATAGATGGTCGCCTGCAAGTCCTTGTCGGCCTTTCCATACGCCCATTTTGAGGCCGATGTTTTCCAGTCCACGATGCACGTATCGGTTCCGTCCGTTACAACACAATCCAGCTCACCTATGAGGGGCATATTCAGTCCCGGCACCTCTATCGAAAAGCATTGCGCCACGTCCCGGATCGTGTAATAATCCTGCCACGCCAGAACCGTTTCCCGGAGCATACGAAATCCGGTTTCAAGCAGAGAGTCATACGTCTCCTTGGGCTTGTAAACCAGATTCTCGGCAGCCTTCACTTCCGCACTGAAGAAGTCCGCAAAAAGATCATTGCCTTCCTTCTCCGAAAGACTCTGTCCGACTTTCGCCATATACGCCTGGGCAGACAGCGCGGCATGGAAGGCACGTCCGAAAGCAAAACAGGAGCCGGTACGTTCCGGCGGCGCGTGTTCGATATACTGGAAATAGAACTTGAGGCTGCATATGTTCAGATATGTGTTCAACGCACTGAAACTCCAATGGGGATTCGCACGTGCTTTCTCCACGGTCCTTTCCATCTCACGCCGCCTTTCCGCTAAGTTCGTCGATGGCTTTAGAACACTGCGTCCGGGTCAGTTCTTCCAGCGAGTTTACCCGATAACGCGCCTTGATCTGTTCGGGCGTGACTCCGTTCGTTCTTGCGAGGTCCAGCAGGAACTTGATCTGCTTGGGGCTTGCCGGAACATCCGTGTTTTTCTGTCCGTGTAAAGGATCGGTCTGCGGCTTTGAATTTTGCGATTGAGAGACCGGGGACTTGCCGCCGTGGAGCTCATTTTCGACGCTGTTCTTCACAATCGAAAAAGTTTCATGGATTCGCGAGTCCAGCTGATCCTTGCTCAATCCCTCCGCGATTTCGATCTCCACACAGCAATGATACGACTGGCTGGAATACTCGCTTTCAGGAACAGGCACCTTCTTTGAATAACTGGCTGTCAACTTCAACATTTTCTTTCTCCGAGTTTAAAATGTGAAAGGACAGCTCCCATCGTGGGGAACTGTCCTCTCTGACTTTTTTTTGTTTTTTTGCGTTAGAACCCGCTCACCATGCGAATCCGTTCGATCGCACGTTTCGCAAGCACGAAATCGCGTTCTTTCTGCTTCTGGGCGAGCTGGACTTCCTTCACCTTGCGGCTCAGGTTGCTTGATTCGTCAAGTGCGGCCTTGAGTTTGAGACGGAAGGACTCGACCGTGGCTGTGAGATCGTCCATCGGCTGGATCGTTTCGGGTTCGGGATTGTTGTTCTGAGCGGCTGTCGGCATCGGAGCCGACACAACTTTGTTTTCGTTCATTTCGACCATTTCAGGTTCCTCCTTATGGTTGGGTTGAATGGGGGTTTCCTTTTGAGGCTGATTCTTGCGGTAGAGAGGCATGGCGACATACTGCCCGGTTCCGCCTGTGGCAAGCACGGGATAATAGCCGTCGCAAGCCTCGATTTTTTTGTGTTCAAGCGATAAGAGACGCAGGAGCAGATGTTTGTTCATGGGAAGCGTGAAGTCGTCCCAGCTGCCGGAGAACGAGGCAGTGATCCAGGTCCGCATTTCCCCTGCCTGAATATAAAGGGTTTCATGATCGGACATCGACAACTCCACCTGATTATGAGGCGGATTCTCCGGCACGTTCTTCAGAAAAATCTCCAGCTGGTCTCCACGTTCCGGCAGAAATTCGATCGTATGCCGGATGTGTTCTTTCGGCGGCAGGACCTGTTTCCAGTTCGGATACAGTCCCGGCAAGGCTCGGGCGGTCCAGGTCCATTTCGGATACGCAATCCGGAACATCGTGAGGTCCCGATCCTTCCAGACCGACAACTGTCCATCTCCGGTCGGTTTCGCACTCAGTAACGCCAGAGGAAACGGCAGGTTCAATCCATCGATTGGAAGGACACAGGGAATGTTCAGCAGCTCTTTCCCGTTCGTTACCGTGATTCCGTCCTGCGAGAGATGAATCCCCTGCAAGGTTCTCCGAACCTCGTTCCGGTTCACGATCGGAGCCGCTTTCGACAGCATTTCCACGAACCCGTCCGGCAAGTTCACCGGATTCAGCGGAGACGGGACTTTCACTTCCGGCCAATCGATTTGAACCGGCGAAAGAGGCACTCCATTGACCAGCAGAATCCCGGACTCCACTTCGAGGCTGATTTCCTTGCCTTTTCCGCTCCGCACCGCCTTCTGCAATGCGTCGAAATGCACGATCTGATGAAAAGATCCCTCCGCCTCACAGTCCAGCGTAAATTCCATCGTTTCTTCCGGACCGCACGTCTGGAAACGCAAGATTCCGTTTTCCAATACGATCAACACGGACTTATACTCCTCGACGGGACTCATCCGACTGACCAACTTCCCCAGAGCCACCAACGCTCCGGCCAACATGTTCTTACTCAATTCGATCTTCATAAAATCACCTCCTGAGTTAAATTCAAGGTTTAAAAAGTAGAAAGCCTGACCGATCCGAAGACCGGCCTGGCCGTTTTCACAAAGATGATATATGTTTGAAAAGTGATGAACTACTTTGGAGAAGTAACACGCATATGGATTTAAATACAAGCTGATTTTTTTAGTGCTTTTTCTTCAATTTTTTCAAAGATCATAAGATTAATGAGAGTTTTATTTAAAAAAAACGTTAGTGGCCTTGACATTACACTTTTTTATGGTATAATACATTGTACCAAGAGAAATAAACAGAGGTTTCTATATGCCCCAATTGTTTGTTCCAAAAATCAAACTTAATCATGATTCCGCAACTCCGATATGGTCGCAGATCACTACAGAATTCCGCCGGAATATTTCCCGGCTTCGTCCAGATGCGGGTACTCCCGTCATTTCCGAACGCCAGCTTGCCGAAACACTTCGAATCCACCGGAATACTGTTCACCAAGCCTATGAACAACTCCTTGCCGAGCAATTGTTTGTCCACCGCAGTAAACGCACCATCGCTGTCGGCATAAATTCCATGACCCTTTTTCGGCAACCATTTCCATCGGTGTCATTAATCCTCCAACAGAAGCTTGCCTTTCAGATTGAAAATTTTTCCTCGCATGGACTCCGCATTTTCGGCGGAATTATGGACCGTGCTGCAGAACAGGGAATCTCCGTCAACATTGCGGCACTACCGACGCTGGACACACCAGAGGAGGGAATCGCAGACTGGATCGAAAACTCCATTCTCCGTTCGATTGGCATCATCAATTTCGGACCACGCAACGACTGCCGCCATGATCCTGTTTTCGAACAACTGGCTCAACTACGGGAACTTCCGCAGGTGTTGGTTTCTGCCAGCTCTCCGCTCATCCACTTAAGTACCGTTACTGTCGATTACTTTCCAGCTTTCCGGCGAATGCTGGACAAACTACGGCAACTCGGTCACTCCAAGCTTGCTGCAGTGCATTTTAGTTGTACGCCGTTGATTTTTCACAACTGTGCAATCAACCGCATTAGTATACTGGAAAAGTTAGCTCCAGAATATGGTATTGAACTTATTGACCTTCCGTTGTTGAATGCACTCCTTACTCCGGAGACAATTCAGGAAACGGTCAGCCGTCTATTGACCATCTCCTCACGTCCAACAGCACTGTGGGCGCAAAACGATGAACTCGCGTTGCTTCTTCTAACCGAATTGGAAAAACGGCATATCCATATTCCCGAAGAACTATCTGTCATTGGCTACGACAATGTCACAAACGGGCGAATATCCACAGCCACCCATTCGCGTGACGAACTTGGGAGGTTACTTATCGACGTTATTTGGGATCTCTACAGCAATGGTAAACCAGGTGAAGCACTCCATCGGCAAGTTTCGGCGGAATTCCACAATTATCAAACAATTGGGCCGGCAAAAAAATGAAACGATATTTACTTCTTTTTGTTTTCCTTTCGCAGTTTTGTGGAGCACGCGAAGTCAATCTTATCAATAATGCCGACTTTGGGCGTGGCCTTTTGCGTTGGAGTTATGATTGTGCCGGAACTTCTGTCTCCGCCACGACGGAAGGTGTCTCTTTTTCTGATGGTATGATCTTCCATTATCTCGACCTTGGCAATCTCGAGCACGCTGATCCCGAGTGTACTATGCCTGCCAACAGAACCTACCGATTCCGAATTCGGGCAAAGGGAGAGGGAACCATCCGACTCGGCATCCGTGCTCGGTTAATGAGGGCTGGTAATGCAATTGAATTCGCAACACGATGGAGCGCTCCAATGTCTCTTGGCTCGCACTTACGTAATTTCGAATTTGAAGCGGTCGAAAAATCGCCTGACGTGGTTTTTCATGATAAACTCGCCATCCAGGTTTCTGGTAAGGCTGTAGTCGCATCGGCATGCTTCTTTTATCTAGACTGCAAAACGTTTTTTATCAATTTTTCGCCTGAAGCGGCTGTTGTACGCCCAGGAGACCAGGTAAAGGTCAACATTTTAACCTCGCAATCTAACCGGAAACTTGATGTCGATCTCTATTGCGGACAAACTCGGATCGGTGGGTATGACGGTGAGGAGCGGCATGCCATCATGACTGGGGCAGACGGCAAAGCTGAATTTTCTTTTACCGTTCCCCTTGCCGCACCGGATGGGGCACGACTCGCCGTCTCTGATCCAGCTACCGGAGTGAAAAAAAGTTTCTTTGCAACAATTCTTCCGTCTCCAATGCTCGAAACATACTTGGAAAAGGCACGACATATCACAGGGAAAAAACATATCCTCTACCTCGGTGACAGCTTGACAGATTATGACCGCGGGCGCAATTACGTGAGCATCACGGGGTGTTTTCTACCATCAGGATGGACCAGCCGCAATGCTGGTGTTGGTGGAGATACACTCGGCCAGATTTTTGCTCGACTTACTGGTCAAAAAGCAACTCGCCCAGAAATGTATGCCAACTTGTTCACACCTGTTCCAGACGTAATTTTCCTTCTCTGTGGTGCGAATGACACCAAAGCAAATTTCCGAAGCGAATATCGAGAAACTGAGACTCCTGGCGATCAACAAATCTTTTTTTTGAACAGTATTCTTGATGAGTTGAAACGGCGTGCGCCTCAGGCTCAAATAATACTGTTCACTGCTCCAGACAGTTACTTGCCTGCACAGCTTGCTCTCGCTGCACCTTTGGTAAAGGCAAAGATCAATCACAACCTTTTCGGCCTACCAAAACATGTCGACGCATACAATACACGGCTGAAAAAAATTGCAGGAGAACGAAAAATTCCCGTATATGATTTGGTTGCATTCTTGCGTTCTACCCCAAACCGCCAACAGTTGTATGTACCGGATGATGGAGTGCATCTCTCGCTGGAAGGGCATCAGTTTGTAGCGGGAATGGTTCTTCAAGCCCTTTCTCTATTATGAATTAATCTTCAACCAAAAATAAAGGAATCAAAATGAAAAGAAAAAGTGGCTCATGTTCTGGTCAAATTCAGGCATTTTTTTCGTCACCTATAGCAACGAAAATGTATCGTAATACAGGAAAACATTTTACACTTATTGAGTTATTGATAGTGATTTCGATCATTGCTATTCTTGTCGGAATACTATTGCCAGCGTTGAATAGCGCACGTGAGAAAGCGCGTACAATTTCATGCTTCAATAATCTGAAACAGCTTGGATTGCAGTCCCTACAATATGCCAATGACCACAATGATTATCTGCTTCCGGCTTCTCCCTTCAGTAAAATGTGGTTTATTTATTTAGTGAATAAAATGAATTTTTCACCAATGGTATTTGCCTGTCCAAGCAACCAGATCAACCTATATCCGGTGTCTAAAATTGGGAACAAAGGATATGATGATTATCCAGAATTGCAAGGATACCGCCGAACTTACCAGAATAACATGCAACTTAGTGGCTTTTACTATGACACCGGGACTGCGCCATTGCGTAACGCAGTAAGACTGACAAAGTTGAACCAGCCAAGTATTGCTGTGTCGTATCATTGTTCATCATGGAATAAAGGTTCATATGGACAGGGTGGATATAATCCGGCTGGATACATGCGATACTACCGTCGATTTGATAATGATCTTGACCAATACGCACGCCCCGTTCACAACGGTAAATTCAACCTTCAGTTTGCAGATGGTCACGTTACCCCTGCAAATGCAATGAGGTATGAGTCTGAATATTTTGGCAAAGTTGAAAGCAATTAAAATAAGGAGTCTGTATGATCATGACAATCAAAACACTTTACCCAATCATCGCCATATTAACCGGAATTACTCTCCATGCTGAAGTCCTTTTTCAGGCAAATTTCAATCGGTCTGGTGAACCGCAGATTGCGAAAGGCGGCGGGTTGATTGAAGCTAAATCCGTGGAATTCAACAAGGAAGCAGGATATCCTTTTAAGAATCAATCGATTAGAGGTGCGGATTTGCGCAAAACTGGTGCTTGTCTCATCTATCCGGCAAAAGGCAATATCAATCTTGAGCATGGAACCCTGCAGTTATGGGTTAAACAAAACTGGAACCCGGAGCGGAATTTCTGTTCCCGCTTGTTCATGCTCGGATTTGATCCGGGCGCACGGAATGTCTTTCCTCAAAATCGTGTCGGATTATTGTTATTCAAGCCAGAAAAATTGAGATTGCTGCAAGTTGTAAATCGTGACAGCCGTGATGCGGTCAAAGCAGAAATAGACAATTGGCAACCAGGAGAATGGCATCAACTTGCTGTTACATGGCAAAAAGGTGGCAAGAAAATTCTCTATATCGACGGTGAAAAAACTGATGAAACCAAGCATCTTACCTCGGTAGAACAACCCTTAGAAATGGTATTCGGTTCTCCAACCTACCATGTCGATTCCGAGGCTTGTCTTGACGATATCCGCATTCTTGATTTCCCGCTTAATGCGAAAGAAATTAAGACAGAATACGAACAACAGAAAAAAGGGAAAGAGTTTGCTTTACCGGATTCTGAGGTGAACCCGACGAGCATAAAGCAACTTTCCTCTGCTCCTGTGATAGAAGCGAAAGATTGTCCATCAACAATTGCCCATTCAAGCTTCTCAGGAGAGACATTGACTGCATCATTTGCTTCTACTCCAATAAAAATCGATGGGAAGCTTGACGAACAAGTATGGAGCCTAGCTCCATCCGTTCCAGGTTTTGTGAGACGTGATGGACAGAAGCCCAATGCCGATAGCGATGTCAAAATTTTATATGACGATAAATATATTTATTTGGGCTGTAAATTTACCGAACCTGAGTTGGATAAAATACGTGCTGCATTTGATCAACACGATTTGGGTATTTACAATGACGATTGCTTGGAACTGGTGATTGATCCCGACAACAATTCCGACAAATTCTGGCATGTGGCAATAAATTCCATTGGAGGCATATATGATTCCTGCAATGGCGACCGTCGGGCAGATTTAAAAAATGTGATGTCAAAAGCTACGAAGATTCACAATCCGGGGAACCGTTTCAACGATATGTGGATACTGGAAGTCGCAATACCTTTTGCCGACTTGAAAACAACGGTTCCATTACCTGGCAACTCTTGGGGAATCCGGGTTTGCCGAGAGCGCTATACGAAAAACGAACATTCTTCATATCCTCACTTGAAAACCGGTAGTTTCGATCAACGAAAGTACTTGGCTAAACTTGAATTTCAAGGTTCTTCAGGGAACAAGAACGGAGTATCGGTTAAAATATCTTCCCATACGTTTTTACCTGGATACAATTCCATCGGAATTGAAATCAACAGTGCCAAAACGCAGACGATTGAATTAACCTGCCAGATTTCTCCATCGGGTCGGATTGTCGAACGTCGCAGTTTCAATATGAATCAAAATGAGTCCCAGAAAGTTGTCGTTGGACTTTCGATGTATGAAACCGATGTATCCGCGATATTTACGCTCTTTGCCAACGGTCGTCCGGTATGGCGCGGGAATTTGATCGCAGCCGTACCCTTTCCGCATATCATAGCGTTTGAAAGTGAGTTGAATTCAGTTAACTATGACCTAAATCGATGGAAAGCCATAAATCCTCAACTGTATGAGATGTTGCGGCAAGTTCCCGAATCAGCATCCACAGAACTTAACTCTTTTCGAAAGATTATCCAGCAGGTTATCAATAACAAGAAAACTGTAACAGACGACCAGTGTAGGAGGTTTGCTGCCGTCGTAGCTAGTTTTTTGAATTGGCGTGAATCCAAACGCATGCTGTATACTATGGTTTCACCATGGGAAAACGGTGCCCCTGGTGACATTGAACTCGAGACATCGAAACCGGAATTTCGTTTCAAAATGGGCATTAATGAATGGGAATCAAAAGGACTGGCGATTTCCGGGTTATTGCCAGGCGGAGGCATGGACTTTCGGTTGGCAGTTGGCGATTTCTACGATGACAATGGCAATCGCTATAATAGAACTCATTTGTATATCTATCAGATGCCATTTATCCGTAATAGTTCTGGCGAACTTACTACCGATGTGCTGACTACAACGGATGGTGACAGCTTTACAGTAATTCCAGGTATAACACGCCGTTTTTGGCTAGCGCTAAATTCAAGCGGGATGAAACCGGGAGTGTATCGTACAAAAATCACCATAAAGCCATTGGATATAAAAGCAACACCGCGAACGACATGGACAGAGTTTCCTGTTACTGTAGAGGTTGTGTCAGTTGAATTCCCGACAGCTCCGGCTTGGCCGCTTAATTGTTACATGTGGAATGGTGGTTTTACTCCAGTTGAAAGTGAAATTCCTTTTGTTGACTTCCTTCAGAAACATCACATAAACTGGATGATGACTGATGAAGCCCGTTACAGCAGCGGCAAACCATCTTACGGTGTCTACAGGTGTCCCGGAAGTTGGAAAAAGGAGAATATCTCCTCGAACGATGAATTTCTCAGGTATGCGGCTGCCAGGCGGATGAAACTTCTTTTTGCTTGGACTTGCCCAAAAGATCCGGTGTGGATATCCGAAATGTCGGCGCATTTGCGAAAAATCGGCATTCCATATTCTGACTTCATGTTTTCTGGGATGAAAGATGAGTTTCATTCCATACATTTGGCTGAGTTGTTGCCTCTGCAAGCCAAAGCCAATGCCGCAGATACAAATGTCCGATGGGCTTCCACATTTACCTCTGTACCACCGCCTGACGGATCAAGTTGTGAACAGCTTGACGAAGTGGTGAAATACATTAATACGCCATTGCTCTTTCTGAGTAATCTTTGGCCGCAAAATACAATGCGGGCAAAGGAAATATCAGCATGGCTGAAGCGACACCCCGAACTGCACCCGTGGATATATCAATGTTCGCAAGGTATGCAAAAATGTCCTTTGTTAAGTTACTATCGTTCCGGCCCCTTGTATTGTTATCTGACCGGGACACAGGGGATTGCCTACTGGACCCTTCACGCTATGGCTGGATATCGGGTCAAAGTCGGCGGACAATACATCTGGCACTCACCAGACGGATATTTCGATATGGATAGCCCGGAAAACAAAACTATGGAGGGATTGTGTTTTCCCGATTTGCGTAAAAATGTTCTCCCCACCAGACGTTTTATGGCTCTGGTCGAAGGGTTGGAAGATTACGCAATGATTCAGATGTTAAAAAAGCGAAAACCGAATTCTCCCTTAATTTCCCATGCACAATTGACCAGATTGGTAGAATGCGAAAATCAAAGTGCCTTTGATCAATGGCGAAACGCAATACTGGAGGAACTCATAATGAAATGAATAACATTATGACCTAAGGGGCCTATATTGCTACTGGTCTACATTCGTAAAGAGCATCTGCCCGGATAAAAAACTATTGAAAAACTTTGTGATGGAATTTGGAATTCTTGACTTTCATTATTCCGACGCTAACTTTTCTCTCTGCTGAATAAAATTTTTGCTTCAGAGCAGGCTATCCCCGAGGCAAGCCTCGGGGTATTACGCCCGCTCTTACACGGCTCGCCAGCGAGCCGGACGCAAAAATGGAAAAGGCAAAGAACATAAAGTCGCCCCAAGGGACAGGTATTCGACCCAAAAGAATAAAAAAACGGTGTTGTCGCATGAGAAAATGAGTCGTTAAAAAGAGATAGCGTTTTGAAAGTGTCTCTTATGACAATAAAGGGAGCAAATCATGGAGAAACGTTTTGCCAATGAGAATTTTTCGCCCGAGTATCAGTCGATGGCTGATCGGATGAACCTGGATGAAGCTGAAATCCCGTCGTGGACCGTGCCCGGTCCGGCTTCTTCCTCAGGTGCGGATTTCCTTTGTAATGAACGGCCCGGACTCCTACAGCAGTTTGCCCGTTGCATTTACGGCGCAGTTCCCTCCCGCTGCGAAGGTCTGGATTTTGATGTCATTGAGGAATGCCCCGCCGTGTTCGGCGGACTTGCCACCCGTCGCGAAATTGTGATCCGCTGTTCCCAACGCGGTAAAGTGCGCTTTCTGAACCTGCTGCTTTACCTGCCGAATGCCAGGACCGGGAAAGTTCCGGTATTTTTCGGTTTAAATTTCAAGGGCAACCATTCCAGTTCGACTGATCCCGGGGTCCGGTTCACCATAACCAGACGTTATCCGATGCTTCAAAACACGATCCGGAAGGCCGACAATCGGGCGGGTATAGAGGAACACGGTTCTGATGCTTCCCGCTGGTGCTTCGAAACCGTGCTACGACGTGGGTATGCCGCAGCCACGGTCTGCTATTATGATCTCTATCCGGATCATCCGATGGGCTTTAATGACAGTATCCTGCCGCTGTTTTTCGATGAAAAGCTCTTCCTCTCGTCGGAAAGGCCCTGCGGAGCGATCAGCGCTTGGGCCTGGGGCATTTCGCGAGCAGTTGACTGTTTGGAAGCCCAGCCGGAGATTGATGCGCGGCGGATCGCGGTCCACGGGCATTCCCGCCTTGGTAAGACGGCTTTGTGGGCCGGCGCGAATGATGAACGGATCGCGTTGACCATTTCCTGCTGTTCCGGCACCCTGGGCGCGAAACTTTCACACCGTTACTTCGGGGAGGATTTTGCCTGGATTGATCTCTGGAATCCGCATTGGACTATTCCGGTATTCAAACGGTATGTTCAGCACGATGCGGAGATCCCGGTCGACCAGAACCAGTTGATCGGCTGTATCGCGCCCCGGTTGGCTTACATCACCAGTGCGACGGCGGACGAATATGCCGATCCCCACGGCGAATTCCTGAGCGGGAACAAGGCTTCGCCGTTCTATCGCCTCTTTGGTTCGGAGGGAATCGGGACGGATCGGATGCCTGCTCCAGGAATCGCGCTGAAAGGTGACATCGGTTATTATCTGCGGGCCGGAGAACACAATATTTGTCCGGAAAACTGGTCGGCCCTGCTGGATTACGCAGACTTCCACTGGAAGAAAGACTGAGTCCGGAATTTCTCATCCTTTTTCAGTATCCATAATTTATTAGTCCATCTATTATTTTTGAAATGAGCGGGATAAATTTACCACAAAAAATTTTAACCATAGGGGACGGCAGAAAGCCATCCTCTTCAATAAAAAGGAATCGAAATGGAAAAGAAACAAAGTCAATTGTCCCACGGAAAATCTTTAAGATCGAAGTTATCAACAAGAAAATGCCAATACTTTTGAAATTGGCTCTCAAGCAAAGGAATCAAGTTGTAAGCATGTTTTACCATGAAAATTGTGTCCGGGACAGGCGGACGCGCATTTATCTTCCTGTCAAACGGATTTTACGCAACAACGAAGTCGAAAAAGCAGAACATCTCGTCGACAATTCGGAATATCAGCCAGTCATTCATTATATCCCGGAAATGACCGTGTTCGCGCCGGGAAGTTCGATTCTGCTTGATTTCGGGACGGCGCTTCACGGTGGCATCAGGATTAATCTTTGCGGCGTCACTGGAAAAATCTGCGTCCAGTTCGGGGAGTCCGTCAGCGAATGCATTGGCGCTTCCGATCAGGACTCCTCCCGCAAAAACGCTGCGCTCGAACTGCCCAACTATGGTATGCTCGAATACGGTAATACCGTCTTCCGGTTCGTTCAAATCAAAAATATAGGAGAGATCTCGGTCAAATGTCAGAATATCATGGCCGTGACACTCGAACGCGATCAAGAAGTGATCGGCTCGTTTGAATCGTCCGACGAACGGCTCAATCGAATCTGGAAGACCTCCGTCCGCACCGTTCATCTCTGCATGCAGGACTACATTTATGATGGAGCGAAGCGGGATCGAATCGTCTGGATGGGCGACATGCATCCGGAAATCCGCGGCATTCTGTGCGCATTTTCCGATGTTTCGATTATCCGCGACTCCCTCGAATTCCTCATCCGGCAGGCTCCCGCCAACCAACCAATGAATCAGATTTACACCTATTCCTGCTGGTTTATCATCAGCGTCTGGGATTACTATCTGGCCACCGGCGATCGCGCGTTTCTGGAACGGCACGCGGATTATTGTCAACGCATGCTGGAGACTTTCACCACGTTTATCGGACCCGACGGTGTCGAGTGCGTCCCCGAACGCCGATTCCTCGACTGGCCAAACAACGACAATCCCGCCGCGAAGCACGAGGGCATTCAGGCGCTCATGCTCTGGATGATGGAGTCCGGAACGGCTTTGCTCGATGAATTGGGACTTGACTCCGCCTCCGAAAGGGCCGCGCAGTCACTTCTCCGCCGACACGTTCCGCCTTGCTCCGGACGCAAGGCACCAGCCGCCTTGGTCACTTTGACTGGCCTCGCCGACAGACGCGCGGTATTGGAAAAAGATCCTTTTTCTGGCGTCAGCACGTTCTACGGCTATTACATGCTTAAGGCGAAGTCGACGGTCTCCGCGCTGGAACTCATACGGCGCTACTGGGGCGCAATGCTTGACTTCGGGGCAACCAGTTTCTGGGAGGATTTCGATCTGGCTTGGACGCGCAACGCCTCACGCATCGACGAGATTCCCGTTCCGAGGAAGAAGGACATTCATGCGGATTTCGGAAATTACTGTTATAAGGGCTTGCGACACAGTCTTAGCCATGGCTGGAGTTGCGGACCAGCGCCGTTTCTGAGTGAACGAGTGCTTGGATTACGTTTCTTGGCACCGGGCAAAGTGAGTATCCGGCCTGATCTTGGCGACTTGAAGTTTGTGAGCGGTACAGTTCCAACTCAATTCGGTCCAGTCAGGGTCAATGCGGATTGTTCCGGCAAACTTGAGTATGATATCCCTGAAGGTCTGAAGTTGGAGGTGGAATTGAAAAACAAACAGTGAGCAACCTTACGAATATGCCGAAACGCTGCAGATTTCAGCCGTGCCTATCAGCGTGTTCATTGATATTGCTTCCGAATATGGAAAAATTCGAAAAACCTGTATGGAAATCGGAAGAATCGTAGAGCGGAACCGTCTTCTCCTACCATAACCACTGGCTGGAATTCACCATGGACGATGGTATCCCGGCCATGGATCAGATTCTGGAGAACACCATGCCCGCCTGCGTACAATTCTGGATGCTGGCTGACCTGCGCCAGAGTCGATCCGTCCGAGTATCTGCGGAAATACGTGCGAAGAATCCGCCATGTTCACATGAAGGACATCCGGGCACCGGATGTCTCGGAAACCACGTGCGAACTCGGACGGGGAATCGTCGATTTGAAAAGAGCATATGAAGCCGCATGGGACACCTCCTGCGAATGGCTGATCTACGAACAGGACTACACGAAAAACCCGTTCGAGAGCGCTACGATCAGTATCGAATACCTGAAAAGGATACGGGAAAAACCGGAAACTCAAAAAATATAGTCAAGAATCATTTCTATGTTTAACTTTTATATGACAGTAGAAGTGACATCGAAATGGGCGTGGTGGGCTACGTGGGCCTGCCGGAACATTACTGTCACGGAGGTGGCTACGAGACGAGTTCGTCCCACTCCAAAGCGGACCGGAATGTGGGCGTAAAGATGATCAAAGCTGCCATCCGGATGTTGAACTGATTTTGTTTAATTGTATGTAAATTGATTGTCAATCCCATTTTTTCCCTTGAAATGAGAGTGATAAAAGTATCATAAATTGTAACCATAGAGGACGGCAGAAGGCCACCCTCTTCAATAAAAAGGAATCGAAATGGAAAAGAAAGAAACGCAATCGTCCCACGGAAAGTCTGTAAAATCGAAAATGAATTCGGAAAGCAGAAAGACCACAAAGAATCTGACTACGGCGAGCAAAAGCAAATCGTCCACCGGCACGAGACAGAAATCTCCGATAGGTTCCGAGATTCATTTCGCCCAAAGCAAATACAATGATCCGGAGTTTGTCAATCGACTTTCTATCAAGAAAATCAAAAATATTCTCGATGCCTCTACAAGTCTGGATCATGGTCAGTCAGAAATGGAAAGCGAGGACCTGCTTCCGACGGGACTTCCTAAGACAGCTCATCTCACAGATGAATTTGAGGTTGTTGAGTATATTCGGGAGTATAATGGAAAGAAAGAATCCCTATTCAAAAAATTCAACTTCGGGTGCCTTTCCGGAGCTAATTTAAACGAAATTATTGATTCTTTCCCCACTGCGATTGAATTTGTTCCCCGGGAAGATCTTTGTCGAATTTCAGCACAGGATCGTATCTGTTTTCTCGCAATGCATCCAGAATATGCCCCCTATCTGTTACCGGATCTCCCCGTCTCAAATGTGTGGGTCCGTTTGCTTTATATAGCCAGGCCGGAAATAACCAAAGTCCTTGTCAAGTTTATGCCATGGAATGAATTCAATCTTCTCCAACGCCGCTGTATCATCGAGAAAGCACCCAAGTTTGCGAAATATCTCTCGAAATAACCAAACCTCCGCTACCCCCGACTGCTTGGAAAGTCGGAGGCTGCGGGATATTCAAACATCAAGAATGGAATCACTTTTTCTGCGTATATCGCGGATCATCGACATAGGAGGATATGAATCATGAGTTTGGAAACAGGGATCATTGAGCAGTTGAAAGCGGAGTTCATCGTGCCGGAGAATGTACCGGAGAACGTTGTGATCCGGGACAGAATGCTTCAAATCGCCAAAGCCTCGTTCGCCATTCTCTTCAATTCGGACAAACTGGTTTCATTTTTAGGATCGACATGCCGACAATATCAAGGAATATGGTCTTGTCATTTGCCGGAAAAAAAAACAGAAAAAAATAAAACACCTGTATGTGAATGCATGATATTTCCATATCATTATTTTCACGAGGAATACCACTTTTCTGTTCATTCTTTGCAGCTTAACCTCTCTGCACGGCTTCACGATCCGATTTTTCCTCAGACGCATGTTTCAATTGAGAAAAAAATTGATGGAAAATTTTGTATTTGCTATGATATAACTAAAAACCGTTATGCTCAACAAGCTTTTGATGAATGGAAACCAGATTTCGAGCAAAAAATATTCAGCTATTATGGCTCTCTCTACGGCGTATGCAATAAAATGGCGGAACATCCCAGAACGCCGGAAGAAGTTCTCCGTTATTTCGGAATAGATAATACATTGCCTCTCGCCGGATGGAAAACGACCAGTCCCATCCGACAGGCAAATTTCTGTATATGTGACGATCCTGCTGAACATTTGGAAAATCTGAAGAGGGGAAATCCCACATGGACGGAAGAAGCCCTGGTCAATTTACGTTTTCTTGATGCACTGAAACAATCCCTGTTCAGCTTCGAACTTACCAAGGATTACATCATGACGTATCATGACTGGTACAAGCCGGTTTTCGAGTTCAAAAATGAGTTCGGAGAAACCACAATGCTGGCCGTGAAAATATATGACTTCCATTGGTGCTGGCCCAAGATGACCTTCCCTCTGACCGTTTGGAGCAAGACGCAGGAGAACAGCAAGCGACTTTTCTTTATTCCGGGAGTGGGTCTGTCGCCGTTATACAATCTGGACCTTCTAAGCAGGAAAGAGTGCCAGACAGTGATTTTGACGGATTCGATTGAGATCGCGGATTTGAATCAGGAAAAGGCCCCGGACGGCGTTGTTTACACCTCATTTCTGTGTGATTCCGGGCATTATGAAGAGGTGGATTGGAGCCCCTTAAAAGACAAGAATCTTTACTGGCTGATCGTGAATCACTCCTGCTGCACGATGGTCGATGCTTACCGGAAAGCAACCTCCATCCGGGACTACCTTGCCGAAAAAGAAAAACTCGAATTGAAGTTCATACAGTTGCCCGTAAAATATCCAAATCTATGGTACAGCTACTCGTCCCTGCAAGAGGTAATTCAATACCACATAAATCATCTCCCGGAAGTCGATAAGGAAAACGTCGTTGTATTGTCTGAAAATGAGTTCAATTCCTATCTTGCAAAAGCCGAAAACTTTATTGAACATCCCCCGAAAGACTGGTGGAATACCCGGCCGGAGGAAGTTGAGAATACGGCGGCACTTCCAGAATCCGCGCCGAAACGGGAATTCCTGATGCATCCGATCCTCCCCCGGAATGAAAGTGTGATGCTGCATGCCGGGAAGAACAAGGGGAAAAGTTATATTTCCTACATGATTTGTGCGTGTCTGACGGCATATCGGGAGAAAGGCACGGTGTCCTTTCTCCCGGAATACTGGTGGACGGTCAACCGGAATCCGAAATACCCGATCCACAAGGTTCTGTATCTGGACTTTGAAAACGGGGCAACGGAGATTGACGCCCGTAGGAAAATTATGGAGAAGGCTTATTGGGACAATGAGCATAAGGAGGAGAGCGCGGGGAACTTCATCATAGAAGACATGGCCCGAGAAGAAATCGTGGCCTGTGATTATACCCAGCCAGCCAATCATCAGAAGCTGTTCGATCTACTGGATGCGGCCAAGAAACAGGGCAAACAAGGGCAGCCGGTTGATCTGCTTGTAATTGACACCTATACCTGTTTCATCAATAAAAATGAGGACAGCACCACAACGGCCCGGCTCCGTGATCTGTTGAAGGAGCTGCACCGGAAGAATCTGACCGTTCTGATCATTACGCATGAGTCCTCCGATGCAACGGTCAAGGGGTATAAGGAGAAGCTGGAAGGAATGTATGCCACGCTCAGAATCTACCGGGACGATGCGAATGACGCCTCTCTGGAAGATGTTCCGGCAAACATGAAAATTATGGACTATCGGGGAAATCTGCCGAAAGTTGCCTGGGAGCCTTTCCAGATTCAACAGAACCCGGAATCGAAGAAGATTCTGGTGGTTCTGCCGGAAGGAGAAGATTCGGAAAAAGTGGAGGCTAAATTCCTGTTGGATTATGCGGGGAAATACAAGTCGGAAGGAACGGAAGTCATCGCGCAGCGGATGGGATTGGGTGAAAGCCAGTATTTCGAGAAAAAGAAGAATGCTCTGGCGTTGCTCGGAAAAAAGTAAACCATAAACGTAATCGGCCTCCTGCATGGTAAAGTGCAGGAGGTCATGATCCATTCATTACACTCAATCATGGGATTTATATGTGCGAAAAAATTCGGACACTCCCATTCCAACAAGGTTACAAAGACGCCAAATTCATTTTACAAAAAACACGACGTTGAAGAATCGGCCAGGAAATCTGATCCTGATAGAACTTGATTTTTTCCTGAAAACGATACCAATCGGTATCCTGATAATTCCTTGGGTCTTTCCACTTCGGTAATAGATGAGAACTTACAGCAGCCTTGAACCAAGCGTCTTTATGATAACGGGGAAGCGGTTCTCCGCCATAGGACGATTGTGTCGCAAGGGAACGGTACATACTGATTCGTACAGCCGAATTCTTATTATCGGGCTTGCTGGAACTGATAATCTTGCTCAGATCATTGCGCAATACGGATACTTCGAAATCAGCCTCTGTCCCTTTGGAGGACTGCCTGGCATATAGAAAGCGAAAAAGGGCTTCCGCCGCGTCGAGGAAGCGTTCCGAATTTTTGACCGTCTGATTCATCAGCCTGACATCTTGCCAGTTCAGGCCCGGCTTATCTGGATATTGTCCGGCATCGGCATGCCCGATGTTCGGAGCAAGCGATTCAAAACTTCCCCTCATCGCATTAAAATGACTGTAATAGCCGATAAAATTCTGGTGAGCCCACGTATCGGCAAACGCATGACAGGCAATTCCGGTCAGATATGGATCATTTTCGGTCAATGTCTGTTCCATGATGGTCCGTGCATTGCTGCTGTTTGGTGTCGTATTGAGCAAACTCGACATACCGTCTTGACGGAAATCCGCCTTTTCGGAGTCACCGGGAATGAAATGAAACTGAAAATAAATACGGAACAACTCACGCGCCGGTTTCAGGATGTTGACAGTCTGGCTGATATAGTTCCGATATGAATGGGAACCGGTATCGATGCGATGGCGAATCGTATTGTCATCCACCATCTGACAGGCATGGGCAATCGTCCTCGCTTCATTCGGGTTATACCCCGCCCGGACAGCCGTCAGATAAGTCATATAGTAGTGAAATTCAACATCCATGATAGTTTCTCCTTTTTATATAAATGATTGGCTCCGCCAGATTTCCTGTTGGAAAATAATGGAGTCGAGCAAATACGGCGGTCCATTGTTCAACATGGAAAACCATTGCGACAGTCTTCCGAATTGAGTTGGATCATTAGGCGGTCGCACACTTAGAGGCAATCCCAGCCGCAAGTTCAAGCGCCTTATCAATGAGGCCAAGAGCAGCTGTCGTGGAGTTAATCTCCTCTTTAATCTGAGCGATTTCCTGAATGAATGCAGTAATTTCCTCATTCCTTTCCTGCAGTATCTGCTGCAGAGCTTTAGTCTCTTGTGTCCAAACACAGAATTCTGCAGATACAATGGAGGTCAGTTTCTCATCAATTTTTTTGTAATGTTCTTTCAGTTTTTTTAGCTTTTCTTCATCCTGTTTCTCTTCATCCATGTATTGGTTGATGTAGGTAGAAAGACTTTCGCGAAACTCTTCAAGCGGTTCGAGGTTAAGATCGTTTAAATTAGACATGTCAACAGTTCCTTACTTTATGGATCATTATGGTTATTTCTGGGCAGTCAAAGTCGTGAGATTAGAATTGAGTATCTTCAAATCCGCTGATAGCCGGGCAAGCCGATTTAACCACGGCAATGCGGCGTTCTCTTCATCCAAGGATGTTGCAAGATCGCAATTGGCTTTAGGGATAAGCGCATAGGCTTTATCCAATGCGGACAATAATTCAAACACGCTGACGAGTTTGGTATTTAACGCAAGGGTAGTCGTGAGAAGTTGTTTCCGCTCCTCCGCTGTCTTTGATTCCTTCCATTTTACATGGAGATGCTCAAACTGCTTGTCATATGACTGTTTCAGTGTCAATCGCAGTAATAAAACCAATTTTGCGCCCTGCTTTGCATACAATTCGACTTGCGGTTGATTGCCGGTGATGGCGTTCCTGAGATACGATTTGATTTTGTTCTTGACATAGAGGTCAGCGGACATCGCAAAAGCGGAACCGACCAGTTCTCCGGCGCCAGTGGGCGGTTTTTCTCCGGAAAGTTCCCATACCGCAGTTGCGGTCGCGTTAACATTCGCGGAGAGTTCATTCAGTTCAGCGGAACTGAGCGACTTGGTCCCGGCCAACGTCTGGAGAAGCGAAGCATAGGAACTGAATGCCGTATTGAGTTTAAGCAGGGCGGTACGAGCTTGGATAATACTCGCAAAAAGAGGCTGTTTGTCTGATATGCCGCCGTAACCCAATATTGTCTTATCAGCTTTCAGCGTTGCTAACTGAAGCGAAGAGAATTTCGCCTTGTCATCAGAGACAAAACTTTCCGCAAAGTCATTTTTGGCAAAATCATAGGTTAAATTGATACAATTCTCTATGCCAGACTGCGTATTGGTAACAGCCGTTGAAAAATCATTAAAAGGTTCCTTGTCGACCGCACAACCAGCCCCGACCAAAACCAATAATGTCAGTAAGAGAACAGTCGCAGTTTTGATCTCCATTTTTCGAAAACTCAATTCTTGACCATCCATATTCTCCTCCTTGGTTTGATTTTATCCTCGAGCTGAGAACAAAATTTATTGATTTGTTTTCCAACTCGAAAATGAATTTTGTTTCTCTTTGAGATTGAACGCATCAATGAACCCATTCAAATAGGAAATTGTCATTTTTACTTGACTCGTGTGACTGTGAGTTCAATACATCCGTGATTGTTTTTGTAAAAACGCCATGCATCGTTTGAGAAACAATACAGATAGCCAGACTTTGTCACTGTGAATGGAGTAGTTTCATATTGAGATAACTTGAGATATTGATGCGCAGATGAACTTCCATCATTTTTCACTGCATTATCGGTATTCCCGTCATTGGCAATTGCCCCGATCATAACAGCCCAACCATATTCTTCAGCCCGTTTAGTTCCCCAAAAATCGACTGCTGGATTATGAGTAAAAAACTTGAATCCCTTTTCAAGTTTTCCAAGGCAAGAGGCAGCGAAATGTATGAAATCACGAATCGTATATCGCTCTGAATTTCCCTGCCAATCATAACTTTCCTTTCCGTTAAGCCAGCTTCCTCGAGCGGAAAATTGATATTGCTGTCCAACTTCCAAATAAAGATCCGTTTTATTCCACGGATTACTTGCAAAGATTTCAATAGAACAAAATTGACCAATTTCGAGGGGCCTACATGGATGATAAAGAGGACATTCCAACGGTGATTTATCTTGCCGTTCAAATACGCTAGGATGGAAGATTTTTTGGTTTTCTTTTTTAATTGCGGGATAATTGCGTGGACGAGATGGCATTTTTGCGAAAACACTTTGATAAGAATCATGGAGCGCACCACAGGAGTCTGTTTTAATTTCCAATTCTTCTCGAAATTTTAGTCCGAATTCCTTACTTTCATCAATCATCCATTTCAAAGCAATGTTGGAAAGGCCAGATTCAACATATCCACCACCGACATCACTGTGAACTCCTGGGAACCATATTTCTTTAGCATCCGCATGAGTATCGGCATCATCCCATCGAGTAACAGTAAAACAAGCACGTTGTTCGTCGATGGACATTGCATGCCGGGCGTGTTTTACATGAACTCCCAATTTAAGATCGTGAAATTGCCAATTTTTTCGTTTGTCAAAGAGATTTAACACCCCGAAATTATCAGGAATTCCTAGTGCACCAACCGTGTCCCATACGCCCAAGAAACAAATATTAATCGGGGCTCCGTTCTGAAACAAAGGACAATCCGCCATAGTAATCTCTTTAATCCGTTTCCCTTGGCGATAAGCCTCTTCGTAAGCTTTTTTTACCAAATTCCAAGATCGATTGTCGTATTGGATTTTCCGCAAATCAAGTAGCCCCTTACCAATAAATTCAGCCAAACTTCTTACGGTAAAAGCCCCACGGCTGAAACCAAAGAGCCAGATATTGTCCCCATCTTCATAATGGCTTGCAAGCCAATGATAAGCAGATTGAATATGACGGCTAATTCCTACTCCGAATGTACCTCCCAAAAATAGATTGATCCATCCAAGGTTCTCTCCCCCAACTCCAGGATGATAATATTTTTCCTGCGTGATGCCATTTACATCCTTTTCTGCTAAAGCATGATACAGTTTCACTACATTGGTCGGTATATTTACTCCATTTTGTTCATTTTCCTGATTATTCCAAGTTCCGTCACAACAAACGATTAAATTTTTTGGCATAATTTTTCTTCCCCTTAAGTAAATTGAGAAAATATTAATATGTGTTTGCTGTATATTAAATTATTTTTTATAAAATACAACTATTTAAATAATTTTTTCTGAATTTTTTAATGCGTTTTAGAAATCCACGTCCTTTGGGCGTGGTCAGAGACAATCAGGGTTTGTCTGAAGGTTCTTGAGAACCATTTGAAATTACGAGAGGTCTTGAACTCACATTTTCTTACTCCATAACCATTGAATTTCAAGCATGTTTTTCAACTCATCATATTCTGCTGTAGCATTGCATTGGACCATTATCGCTCTCCTATGGGGAGTTCAAGGCAAAGCTCCGTCCTCTGGGCGGGGATTTTTACTCAATATTTTGGATGGCTCCGTTTTGTGAGAAACAGTCGCCAAGGCATCGTGTAGCGGATGGGACTGGGAAAAAAGCTAGTAATTCGAAAAAAGAAGAAAGACCAGAAGTTACTCGAAAAAAAGTAAAATATAAAGCCATACGGCCTCCTGCATGAAAAAGTGCAGGAGGCCGTATTCTATCTATTCAGTCTCAATGCATGGCTTTCCATACTCTACCAAGGCTAACTTGAACTCATTTGTTAAAGGCAAAGTTGAATTATTTTAATTCTTGGCTTTGCCGTCAGTCGACTCACAAGTATACCCGCTTCTTGAATTTCATGATAATTAGGATATATTTACATTGTTAACCAAAAAATATCAAACGGTCAATGAAGTAGAGGAAAGACGACTAAGGCAAAAGATTACTGTTGGAAACTCCGTAAGTAATTCCAAGTTGAAGATTAATATATAAGGGGAACTTGTAATGAAAAAAATGTTTTTGCTTTCGTTTGTTGTTGGTCTCTTTGTTTTGATGTCCGGATGTATGGATATTTTGCTTAAAGGCGGAGGAGATGGAAATACCCAACTAAGTGGGAAAAGTGTTTACTGGCGTTCTTACTACTCTGATAAATGGTTTGGAAATTCTCCGCAGGAAGATTTGCAGGAGATTTATGACAAATTGCCAAAAACGGAACGGGCAGAAGCACAAACTCGCCCATTATATCTGGTAAATTATCATTCTAATTACCTCTATTCGCTCTTGTCTGTTTTTTCTCTTGGAATTGTAGTCCCAGTTCATATAAAATGGGAAATTCAAAAAAAACAACCGGTCCCCTATAGTGGAAATGTGGTAAAACCAACTAAACAACCATCAAAGTGATGGTGAATTATGGAAAAAAAATATAATATTGCAATTTTTTTTGACGGGACTTGGTGTACAGAAGAACACCCAGTAAAATTTACGAACGTAAGAAAATTGAAAGAATTTGTTGTCGAAAGCTATAATGGGGATTCACTTCCGCCTACAGAAACATGTACGTATTATGAGGAAGGTCCAGGTACACGACCCGATACTTCCATTTTTGGGGGTGGGTTTGCTTTTGAACTGGATCACCTCATCTATGAAGCATACGATTGGTTAATTCGAAAATATGCGTATGCCGCCGAGAGAAATATTTTTTTCAATATCTACCTATTCGGATTCAGTCGTGGGGCCTATATGGCGCATCTTTTCAGCTGGTTGTTGGAGCGAGGTGGAATTCCGAAGGATGTTGCATTAACCTATAAGATTGCCCAAGCCTTTTTTGACAAGAAATATGATTTCATCGACAAAATGCGCAGCACAAAGGAATGGGACTGCTATCGGCCCGTTGTGCAAATGCTTGGAGTGTGGGATATTGTTAGTGCTCCATCTGATGTATTTCGAAATTACGATAATGGGATACCTGCTTCAGTAGTAAAACACATTTATCATGCGATGGCTCTTGATGAAGAAAGATTTAACTTCCCTGTTATAAAATACAAAGGCACTGACAGTATCGTAACTCAACGTTGGTTCCGTGGGGTCCATAGTGATATCGGCGGTGGATATGAAGATGATTCAACCTTATCGGATATTACACTGCATTGGATGATCGATAATGCGGCAAATGAAGGACTTGTAATGATGCCATTTGATAAAGCGGAAATTCTTTTACCGCCTCAAATTACTCATCAAGAAGGGAAACTTCGGCCCAGAAAGTATTTAGGAGAAGAAATTGATGATACCGTGTGGGAATACATCAATAGTAAAGAGAAATATAAACCGAAAGCAAAAGGCTTTCCATTTGATAAAAATTCAAAGATGCGGCCAGAGCAGTCTTAAGTTCATAAGTCTTAACTTTAACTGAAAGCGGTATAGTATCTCCACCGCATTGACACTAATCTTGATTCAAAATCAGTCGAAGCTAAGGGCTAAGTGCAAGATGGCCTGTTATTATAGGGAGTGATTATAATGGTTGATCCGCAAATACATTTTTTTGAAAAAACATTTGCATTCATTCGTTTTAAAGAACAGCACACAAAGTGCAATGATTTGTATTGGCATAGTATTTTAACTAGAATAATGGCTTGTAAATATACTAAACATCAAGCCATTAAACCTAAAGATAGCCCGAGGTTAATGCTTGAAAGTGAAAATAGGCATCTTGAATATTCGTTTGGAATTTGGAAGTCAAAAATAGACTCTTCTGAAAACTGGGTAAGACTTAATTCTTTGCTGATACTTAATTCGTATTTTGAACAGTATTTTTATGAAACAATTACTTTAGCTTTAGCTAATCGCCCATCATTAATTCTGGGTGACATGAATACCATCAATGGAGTGATGTTCTTAAAGCAAGGAATATCAATTCCTCAATTAAATCAAATTGCAGAACAAATGACAAAAGGGGGATGGCATAAACGCTACAGTTTATTTAGAAATACATTTAATTTAAATATTCTTTCTGATCTTGAAATAAATAAACTTGATGAAATAAGAAATATTAGGAACCAGATTGCTCATAGATTTGGGAAAAAATTTAAGAGTGATTATATCTTGTTTTTTGACAGGGAAGAACAAATCCATATCTCAGAAAAACGAATGTTATCATATCTACAATTCATTGAGCAGACCGCCCTGAAAATTGACTCTAATATAATAAACTACATCGGAAATTTCGAATTACTAATATTGTGGCATAATCGAGATGTGCGGTTGGCCCCGAAACCTGGACAGGTTGCATTGGTGTAAAACGGGTCGTAAATTACAGAGTTCGAGTTTTACACGAAAGGGGCAGTCGAAATGAAAAGGAGCTACGACAGCAAATTCAAAAGTCGAGTGGCGCTGGCGGCGTTGCGGGATGACAAGACGATCGCGGAAATTGCCGGAGAGTTTCAGGTGCATCCGAACCAGGTGATGCAATGGAAGAAGAAACTGCTGGAAGGTGCGGGCGGAGTGTTCCAGACGAAGAGCGAGCGCAAGGCGGAAAACAAAGGGTATACCGAGGACGATCTGATGAAGAAAATCGGACGTCTTGAGGTGGAGAATGATTTTTTGCGAAATGTGTCCTCCGCACTGGGCTTGAATCCCGGAAAGCCCAGATAGATCCGAAGGAGAAGTTGAGTGTGGAACGTCAATTGAAACTGTTGCAGGTTCCACGCTCAAGTCATTACTACAAACCGGTCGTGAATTTCGGCCGGAACTTTTCGGATTCTTATGTGGAGGACGCAATGAAAGAAATTTATAAGGACTGCCCGTTCTACGGAGTTCCCCGGCTGACGCACGAACTTCACAGACGAGGCTATGGGGTGAATCACAAACGGGTCCGGCGTTTGCAAAGGGAAATGGGGATGCGGACGATTTATCCGCGCCCGAAATTCAACACGTCGGTTCCCGCGCCCGAAAACAGGAAATATCCGTATCTGTTGAGAGACCTTGAGATCGAACGTCCGAATCAGGTCTGGGCCACGGATATCACGTATACGGCGGTGGAGGGGAAACGTGCGTTTGTGATCGCGATCATCGACCTTTTCAGCCGTCGAGTCATGGGATACCGGACTACCAACACGATGGAGGCAAGCGGTTGCGTGGAGGTGCTGGATTCGGCCATGAAACGTTATGGGAAGCCGGAGATTTTCAACTCGGATCAGGGGAGTCAGTTCACCGGCAGGGAATTTACGGATGTTCTGGCAAGGGAAGGAGTCCGGATCAGCATGGACGGTCGGGGGCGCTGTCTCGACAATGCAAAGATGGAACGTTTCTGGTGGTCTCTCAAATACGAGGACATCAAACTCAAGGATTACGAGAGCTTGAATGCCTTGCGCCTCGGTGTCCAGAGTTACGTGAACTTTTACAACAGTCGGCGCAATCACACGGCTCTGCCCGGCTTCCAGACTCCGGACGAAGTCTATTTCAGTGGTTGCAATCTTCAATCGAAAGTGGTATAGTATGTCAAACGCGTTGACACCAATCTTGAATCAAAATCAGTCCAAGCTAAGGGCTAAGCGCAATGCTTATAATGGCACACACAATTTTAATAGACTCAGTGATGCTAGAAAAATTCGTAAAATAGTAAATAGTCAGATTGGAGTAAATATCTTTCTGGATGATCCAAAGGCAAAAGCAATACTAAAATATTATAATTCATTTTGAACTATATGAATGGGGACTTTACCAAAAAGCAAGGGGACATCACAAGGCGGTAAGCAGAAAATGATATTCAGATTCCTCGAAATTCCAACACCGGAATAATAGTTGCCATAGAAGACAAAGTTTAGGGTAGAAGAAAAATCCGAGCACTCTATTACCTTATTAATCTGTTGTGATGCCAAAGCGAGCTTTATAATTTTTTAGTAACTCTTGACATTCATCTTCCGATGCCTGCAAATTTATTTCGTTCATTTCTTTGTTCAGCCATGTTCTTGCTGTATCAATGATTTCTCGCCATTTTAAGCAATCTATAACATAATTCCCTGAAGATTTTTCTTCAAGATGGTTATTGGCTGTGAATTCATGCCGTAATGTGTCAGCTATCCCAGTTGAAACAAGGCAATAACGCCACTGATGAGAACTTGATATTTCAAGACCACCATGATTATTCGCCGCTTGGCTAATTGCAGAATATACCTTTAATGCTTGGTCTCGACAGCTTGAATCAATTAGAACACTTGGTTTTTTTAGTTCGATTATCAAATAGGAAAAACCATCTCCATTTGAATTGTTGACTTTTTTACACAAAACGAGATCTGGAATCTTATTCAAACATGATTGCAGATCATTTCTATTGGCTTTGATATATTTTTCTGCTTCAGCAATAGCTATATCTGAATTCTGGTCTTCAAAAAAATAGTCATCCCGCGCATTCAATTGTCGAATTAAAGTTACTATTGCTCTATCACTCGTAACCAAATCGTCATTATCATACTCCTTACCAAATATCCAGATTTCCTCAGCTACGATTTTATGAAGTTGAGTACGTTCTTCTAAATTATCGGCAATTACCGTTTCATGTACTAATTTTTCCAACACATCTAGAAAGTCAAAACGATGCCGCAGTTTATCATAACGAGCAATAAGTTTTGATAACTTTATTCGTCCAACCATCCGGTTAAATTTTTTAGCATCCTCTAAAGGTAACTGAAGAATACTATCGACATTTTCTGTTAAAATATAGTCGCCAGAAAAAGCTCTTTTTAACAAAGGGAATACCATTTTTATAATTTGTGGTTTTTTCTCTGAGATTACACTTCCGTTCTCTGCAAGCAACGAATATAGATATGCATTATAAGCGGTATGAATAGCATCTTCAATGGAGTTTTTTGGTATCCCCTTGAATGGATAATCATCATCTTTGATTATTGCATTTAATTGCAAAGACAAATTTGCAAAACGGACTTCTGATAAAAAACTTATTATATCTGCCTCGAATACCTTTTCGATTTTGTAATAAATAGAAGAAAAATTCGCCTCAAAATCTGAATAATTATCAAAAAGCGAAGATTTGATTATTAACGTATGCAATGGCATCCTCGTATCAGCTGGAATTCCAGAAGCTTTTTTATCAATATATTGATTTCGAGAATTATAATAAAACGCATGCTTGTGATCTGTGAATTGAACACCTCTTATCCATGCTATAATTTCGCATTCAACATTATGCACATGTCCATTTGTATCTTCTACTGGATGTGATAACATAGTTCTTTTCTCAATTAGTCTCGTAGATTCTATTTTTTCGTCTTGGACAAAAACGGCAAGATTACTGGACAATTCTAAATCCAAGATAAGGCCACTAACAAGCTCATCAATTATTTTTTCTCCTGTGCAAAACTTGATTGCCTTTGACGTTAGTTTTGAGATTGTCAATGTGGTTCCTGTTGTCGTTCGCGTAGTCAGTGACGGTTCAATATATTGTAAATGAGTAGGATCTTCTAAATTCAAAGACATTTTATATGAGAAGAATAAATCTCCTTTTTTATAGGTAGTTTCCCATTGGAGTATTTGGCCTATAGCAAAATATTTAAATCTTCCACTTCCGCGACTACCATGATAAGGCCGTTGGAAAGTTCGTGTTACTCCTTGCTTCCATGACCTTTCAAAAGGAAGAAAAAATTCTTCTAAGCGCTCAAATTCCACACCTATTCCGTTGTCTTCAACTATAAAGGCTTCACAAACAGCCGCACCATCATGAGCATTAAATAATCCGTCCTGTGCATCTTTAATCATAAGACGTATTTCTGTTGCATCAGCATCAATGCTGTTATATACAGCTTGTAAAATGGCATCATCAACACTTGTCCCTCTATATTTTACAATTGCATCGGGTGTTATTTCAATAGGTTTGCTTAAAGATGTCATATAAACGTCCTTACGATTTATGTGAATTTATGCTCATTATGCTTAGTTCCATGGATATTGACTGATTTAAAATCAATGCCAATTCATTTACCTTACTATACCACTATGGGGTGTTGGTTGCAAGGTTCGAACTGAGATTTACGTAGAATTTGCAGCCGGACAGAACTTGATGGTTCTGCCGACTGTGGTTGAAGTTTACATATCTGGGGACTTATATTGACTTGAATCTTTTTGAAATTGAGCTCATTTCCTACTCAAATTCAGGGATATTCAATATTCACTTTCCTGCTGCTTCCTGTTCCTCCTTCTCCTTCGACAACATAAATTTCAGGATATCCAGATTTCGGTATCTGACTGAGGTGCCGACCATACGTCTGGTAAAGGGGAAATAACCTTCTTTTTCGAGTTTCTTGAAGTTCGATAATCCTATAGAAAGCATGTTGGCTGCTTCTTCCTGAGTGACCAGTTTCGGGGTGATGATGGGGAAGAGCTCTCCTTTTTCACTCAGGGATTTCAAGTTGGAGTGAATGATCTCTTCTTCGGCGACATAGATGACGCCTTCTTCGACTAATGGTTTCAATAGCTGGGAGATGATCTTAACGGTTCTGGGACGTAGTTGGTTGGAGTTCATAATGGTGTGCCTCCTTATCTTATTTTCAGGCACACCATGATGTTGATAGGTAATTTTTTATGAGGTAGGAGAAAGAGGGGATATATCGTCTCTATATTCTTTGAACGGTTGTAATATTTAATGGAGTTCTATGAGCGTTTTTCATCTGCTGTGAAGTATCCATTACGATACAGCTAAATTCAATTTCTATAGACTGTCAATGCCCGTATACAGCTTCCTTTTTTATCATTTCTCTTATAAACTCAATAATCTTCAGAATTACGTTATTCATAGAACTCTTTGTGATTACAGTATTTATATCTTTGCGTTATTTAATTGTCCTATTTATAAATCCAATAATTGACTCTTTTATTATTTATATTACTAATACCTACTCTGAGCGACCTTCTTTTCCCCCTGATTCTGAACTCAAAAACATCCATCTGAGTCTATGGAATACTTGCCGGAGTTGTGTAGTATTTTACGTTCAACCGTCCTCCTATGTCACTAACCCACAGGAGGACACTATGGCTTACACAAAGATCATCTATGACAACTCGTATCGCGGCTATCCCCTGCTGTCCCAGGAAACGGTTCCAGTCAAGGGATACAGAGCCATTATTCTGGATAAACTCATTGAACGCTATGAGGACGCTTTTTCTCGGTTCGGAAAAGTCCTGCTTGTCCGATTGACCATCCGCTTTCCGGAAGACCTGAGAACGATCCCGGACAATGCCTGTTTTCAGCATTTCGTGGAACTGTATGTGGAGACGCTGCGCAAGTTCGGGCTTCATTATATCTGGTGCGTGGAGCAGTCCTTTTCCGAGAACTTCCATTATCACCTCTATTTGTTTCTCAACGGCGGGAATGGCGGGCTTCATTATTTTCTTTACCCGATAGACGCCAACCGAATCTGGAGTCATACACTGAAACTCTTTTACGGGATTGAGGCTTTTCCCGCTGGTCTGGTTCATCTGGGCAACGGCGGCTTTCAGGGCACACCGATGAACAATGGCATGATTATCCCGTCTGGACACCTGCCTCTGATTCAAGAGGGGTTCCGCTGCTGTTCCTATATCGCGAAGATCTATACGAAAGAAGCCCTGCCTCCGGGGCTGCGTGAGTTCAACTGTTCGCTGATGAAGGGAGGTGCCGCATGTTGAGTTCGGAACAGGAATACGCTCTTTCCCGGATGCTTGCCGGAGCCAATGTCTTTCTGACCGGACGAGGAGGCACAGGGAAGAGTGTGGTTGTCAACGAGTTTGTCCGGCATTCCAAAAGACGGGTTATCTGTCTAGCACCTACCGATTCCTTCCGGGGAAATTTGCATTCGGCGTTCACAATTCATAGTTTTTTCCATATTTCCCCGGAAGGAATCGCAATGCTGAAAGAGGACATCGATCCGGCTCTTGTCCGGCTGTTCTCCACCGTGGATACGCTTGTCATCGATGAGATCAGCATGGTTCGAGCGGACATCTGGGAAATTATGGACCAGATCTTGCGCCGCTGTTCGCCTCCGCCTTTTCGCTGTCTTCCGTTCGCCGGGAAACAGATCGTCGCTGTGGGGGATTTTTTCCAGCTGCCTCCGGTTTGTGAAGAAGAACTGTATCCGTATTTTGTCCGGAACCTCGGCGGCGTTTATGCGTTTAACACTCCTGCCTGGGAAAGTCTGAAATTTGAAAACCTCTTTCTTCAGGAAGTTCATCGCCAGAGAGACCCGCTGTTCCTCTCGATGCTGGAATCCATTCGGACTCTGAGAAGCGACATCGGGAGGTGGTTCGGATTCAGTGAGCGGCGTATCAGGAATTATTCTCCCGGGCACTGTCTGCCGCCGGTGCTATGCTGTCGGAGGAGAGAGGCCGAGAAGATCAATCAGCAGGCGATGGGACAGCTTGACGATCCGGGATTCGTTCATGCCGGAAGTATTCACGGTATTTTCCCCGAATATGAACTGCCGACCGACCGGAACCTCACCGTCAAGATCGGGGCGAAAATGTTGGTGCTTGCGAATA
>Ga0209373_10000212_pt1 | contig 122290 bp, 85 predicted proteins | sample Higcelweek5metaG_FD_187173 | JGI IMG/M metagenome (GOLD analysis project Ga0209373, IMG submission 187173) | Freshwater pond sediment microbial communities from the University of Edinburgh, under environmental carbon perturbations - High... | ecosystem: Environmental > Aquatic > Freshwater >... | reverse complement strand
TGAGTCGACTTCGGAAAGTAATGTCCGCCAAAATTAACGGCAGACTGGCTACTCCGCTGAGGGTTGGACTTGGAATCTGGGGGAGATTACTATGAAAATTTATGCAACAATACTTAATCGACAGCGATGAAGACGACAGGAATGTTCAGTTTTCTGAAGAATCTGGAAGTCTCCACTCTCGCAAAATTGTTATCCACGCCGCAGACTACGGCGTCAGCGCGTAAATCGTGTTCCAATGCGATTGCGTCCTGAATGCTGTATCCATAGCCGGAAAACACGCTTCCGCAGGTGGCGTGTCTGGCAATATTCTTTGCAAGGCGCACTCCCTTGTGACAGCCGATGTCGCAAGCAAAGAAATGCTGCCGGTTGAGATTCGACAGCTCGACGACATCATGGTCGTATATCGCGAGGTTGCCGACACCCTTTCTCGCCAGCCCCTCGGCGACTTCTGAACCGATGCCCCCACCACCGACGAGTATGATTCTCGCTTTTTCAAGCGCGGCTTGATTGAAACCGGGGATCAGCGTCTGCCGGTCTGATACATGACAGGCATCGCCGTCGCGACTGACAATTTTCCTCGTTTCAATCCTTGTCTCCAATCGAGACTTTGCAGACGGTATCAGCCACATATTCCACCCTTTGTTTTCCGCCTTGCGCTCACTCTTCGTCTGGAATACTCCTCCCGCTCCTTCCACAAGCTTTTTCTTCCATTGCAATACATGGTTCGGATGCACCTGAAACTCTCCGGCAATTTCCGCAATCGTCTTGTCGTCACGTAGCGCCGCTAGTGCCACCCGACTTTTGAACTTGCTATCGTAGCTCTTTTTCATTTCGACTATCCCTTTCGTGTAAAACTTCGACTCTCTAATCTACGACCCGTTTTACACCAATTAAACCTGTCCAACTTTCGAGGGAAACCGCACCCGTCGATTTTCCCGTATCAGCATAACGTTTTCCGTCGAGTTCAGATGACCGTCGTCGACGTAAGTTAACCTTTTCTTTCGTTATAGGTCCGTCGCCAATTTTTTTTCAATTTTATTCCGTTTCCCCATTGACAATCTCATTTATATGGTTATAATATGGTATATAGCGATATTTAACCATTTTACAGGAAACAGACATGATGGTGACTGCAATCAAAGCCGACACGGTACGTGAAAAAATGGAACTGGCCTGGGAAATGGGCTGGAGCCGCTTTTTCCGTCCGGAAACGAATCTGTTCTACGACTGGCTTTCCAGCTACGAGGGCGGACGCGAACTCGACCATCTTCCGAAGGCGGAGGAAGTGCGCCGCCAGTATCCGAACCCCTGCGGATGGGGGACCGGGATGGAAGACAGCATGATCACGGCGGGAGCGGTGCTGTCGATGATCTGCGACCGTTACGCGGTAACGGGGGAAGAATCCCTGAGGGGACGCGCCGGCGCGGTGTTCCGCGGGATGGTTTCGTGCGCGGAAATCCACGGGACGCCCGGCTTCATCGCGCGGAGCATCTGTCTCGAGGACCGCAAATCCTTTTACATCAACAGCTCGCGCGACCAGTACACCCATTACGTCCACGGACTCTGGAAGTTCCGTTCTTCGCCGCTGAGCGATGATCTCCAGAAGGCGAAGATCCGCACGATTCTGGTCGACATCGCCCGTTATATGGAAAGAACCGTGACTCCGCAAAATAATTATACGTTCTTCCGCCAGGACGGGATTCCATGTCCGGCGACCGTCTGTAAAATGTGGGAAGTGGGCGCGCATGAGGCGGCCCGTCTGCCGATGATCTACGCCGCGGCATGGAAAGTCAGCGGGGATGCGCACTGGCGGGAGCAATATTTGCGCTATGCCCGGGAGGCGGCGGAACAATCGCCCCGGCTCCGGTGTCATCCTTATCTGGCGTATGCGCTGCTTCAGATGCAGTGTTCGCTGGAACTGCTGGTCGAGGCGGACGATGAGAACCCGGAGATTGTCCGGCTGTACATTGCGGCGATGAACCGGGCGGCCGAACTGGCTCAGTATAACGCGCTGAAATCGATGCAGGACTATGAAAACTGCGACCTGACGATGCTCTGTCCCGACTGGCGGAAGCGTCCGTTCGGCAAGATCGCGGACGTGTATGACGCTCCCATGTGGGGGGATTACCTGACCGTGCTGATGTGCCAGCGGGAAGGCGGAGAAGCGGCGCTGGTCCAGATGATGACTCCCGGCTTCCGCCTGTCGGAACTCCAGCTAGAGATATTGAAAAATCTGATCCTTCTGCCCGATTACCGCAAATTTTCCAGCTACGGCATCCATTATTTGCAGGCTGCCTACTGGAAAGCATGCCGTTTACAGTATAAATTCATAGAAGAAAAAGAAAAGAGGTCCACATGAAAAACGTCCATCCCACAATTGGCCGCAAGCATTCGATTTTCACATTAATCGAACTCCTGGTCGTCATAGCGATCATTGCGATTCTGGCGGGAATGCTTCTTCCGGCGCTCAACATGGCGCGGGAGAAGGCGCGCGCCATCAACTGTCTTTCCCGGCAGAAACAGTGCACCTCCGGGATCATGCTTTACATGAATGACTTCAACGGCATGGTTCCGCTTCAGATCATGGCATCGACCTCGCAGATGCCGTGGGCCGCGATCTATTGCAGCTCGAAACAGTGGCCGGCGTATCCTCAACTGGGACAAGGTTACATCCAGACCGGAACCGACGGCGAAATCACTCGCTGTCCGGCCTACCCGACCATCAAGGCCAACTGGCAGCTGTACAGCTTCGGGACTCCGGGCGGATACGGCGGAGTTCAGGTGGTGCCGACCGCCAACTGGGTGGCCTCGAACGGCAGTTACTTCATCAACACCAAGCGGATGCAGATGCTGTCGCGCCAGTTCATCCTGACCGATTCCATCCAGCCGACGACCAAGCTCCAGATCGCCGGAGTGTGGGGATCGAACTCTACACAGCAGTCGATCCATTTCCGCCACAGCAACCGGGCCAGCACAGCATTCCTCGACGGTCACGCGGAGGCGATCTCCAGCAAGCAGTTCCGCGAAAACCTCGACCTCACAGCCGCCCCCAATCTCCGTTACGGATTCACGCTCAACGGCGTGTCGATTGTACTGTAAAATAAACATGGAGTCCCCCAAGATGATCCGAAATATATTGTTCTTTCTGCTGTCCCTGATGTGCATTCCGGGCGTTCTGAACGCCGCGCCCGCCGGGCTCTTCGATTTCAACGGAGACTTTTCCCGCGAATCCGCCGGAAGCGAAAAAGTTCCTTCCGGATGGGTGTTTTCAAATTCGCCCAACATCCGGATGGAAGTGACGGAGGAGGTCCCTCCCGAATCCGGCCCCCGGAAAAGCCTGATGGTCGACTGGAGCCGCACGGTCCCCGCCGATCAGCCCCGCATGTTCCTTTCGGATTTCATCCCGGTCGATCCCGCCCTCCCCCATATTCAGAAAGTCTGGATCAAAACGGAGGGGAAGAGCGAAAAAGGCTTCGGCGTCACGGTCGGACGCATGTTCTATGACAAGGACAGAAAACTCATTGCGTATGACGGCTATCTGGAAAAGCGTTATTTCCTCCGGAACGCAGGGCCGACGGACTGGACGCTGTTCAGCCAGACGCTCGCGCCCCAGCGGGACAAGGCAGTCGTCGGCAAGGATGAAATTCCGGAAAACGCGGCTTACGCCCGAATCCTGTTCCTCTCCTATGGCTACAACAAAAAATATTGGATCGCGGGCCATGTCTTCAAGCCGTATCTTCCGGGCGAAAACAAGAATTTCAGGGATGCCGCAATCGTCACGATGCCGCCGTCCGCTTCATTCCAGGCTCCGAAGATGGACGGAATTCCGGACGATCCCGTCTGGCAGAACCCGGGAACCGTAAACTCCGGATTTGTGCGCACGATCTGCAACCGGAAATTGTCGGTCCCGGTCAAGGCGCAGACTTCATTCCGGTTGTTTCAGGACCGCGACAACCTCTATTTCGCCTTCCATTGCAAGTCCGCCGAACCGGACCGGATCAAGGCGGAAGTCAGGGCTCCCAACGACACGATGGTTTTCGGCGACGAGGAAGTGGAACTGTTCCTTGACGGCACCGGAAAGCGGGAACGCATCCTCCAGATCGGACTCAACGCGGCCGGGTCGTATGCCGTCCGCTTCAATAACGTGCCGGTCGGACTGCCCCTGCGCTATGCCGTCCGCCGCACCGCGGACGGCTGGACCGGCGAACTGGACATTCCCCGGGAAAATATCTGGCAGCTTTACAGCGAAGCCAACTGCGAACTGAACCCGGATGTGTGGAACATCAATGTCTGCCGCCATCAGCCGTCCGCCCCGCCCGAAGAACGCTATTCTTCCTGGAACGCGACCGGGCAGGCGTTCAGCAGTCCGCGCGACATGGGAATCCTGCTGTTTTCCACGTCCCGGAAAGCCTTGCAGACGGCTCTTGAAACGGCCGCGGCGCAAACCGCAAGCCAGTTGAAACAGGCCGCCCTGCCCGAACGTACCGATTCGGCGGCTCTGAACCGCACACTGGCGGAAATCCGGAGCACGGCCGCCATCCCCGAGTGGGTCCTCCGTCAACTGGCGGCGACCCCGGAACTTTCTCCGAACGCCTTTGCCGAATACTACAGCGAAGCCATTGCGTTCCCCTCGGTCATCCGGGACCAACTGAAAAGTTTCCAGCGTCTCAATTTCGCCTTCCCGAAAGAACGCCGCCAATACGGGTGCCTCCTTGCCTCCGTGCCGCTCCTCGATCCGGTGTCCGAAGAAAACCTCCCCAATCCGGACGCCATCACCTCAAGGCTCTCCATCCGGGCGGCAGGCGACGAAATCGCATTCGTCCGCTTCCGGGTGTTCGCGGGGCAGAATCTGCGGAATGTGGAAATCAAGTGGGATCAGTTCAGGGATGCCAGGGGAAATGCGATTCCTGATTCCTGCGTCGATGTGAGGATTCTCCAGCCGTGGGGTAAAAACCATCAGGCCGACATTCTTGCAACGGACTTGCGGATTCCGTTCGCCGGATATCTCAAAAACTATGCCGGGGAAAAGCGTTTCATCCCCACCGTCGCAGCCAACACTTCGCGGGATATTCTGATCGGCGTGCGGATCACTCCGGAGCAGACGCCCGGGACCTATACGGGCAGAGTGACCCTCGCGCCGGAAGGGGTCGCGGCTTCGGCGCTGGAGGTATCCGTCGAGGCGCTGCCGTTCCGGCTCCAAAGAACGGAAAAGGACGTCGGGTTCTTCTCCAGCATGGTATTGTTCGATCCGAAGGGCCCGGCCATCGGCAGCATCGGCGCCATGTTCTATAACGGACGCGAAACCGAGAAGAGCTTTGTCGCAACCGTCCGGATGGTGACCGATTCCGGATTCAATTTCCTGGCCCAGCCGGTCTACAGCAAGGGACCTCTCCAGCCGGAACACACCCGGCAGATCCTCAAGCTGTGCCGCGAGGGCGGACTGAGCCGCATCTCCCTGCTGGGAGCCGAGCATATCATCACGCCCGAACTGTTTGCCGCTGGCAGGGAAGAGGTCCGGAAGCAGAAAATAGAAATCCTGACGGAACGCCTCCGTCTGGCGGTCGACGCCGCCCGCGCTCTCGGCTATGAAAAGTGCTATATCTACGGCTCGGACGAACCCCACACGCGGGTTGACATTCAGCGGAACGACGCCATCTTCGCGGTGGCGAAAAAAGTCGGCGGATCGACCCTTGTGGCCTGTATTCTGGAAAGCGTCCGGGTCCAGCTCAAGGACATGGATGCCATCATGATGAATTATCTGGCCATGACGACCTCCGCCAATCCGCTGATCGACGCACCGCCCGCCGGACTGCGCCGCCTTTACTATGCCAATATGACCAATGAATTCGATCCGGTCTGCCGCATGGCCTTCGGCTGGTATCTGGAAAAATCCGGGTTCGACGGCAATGTGCCGTGGGCTCTGTATTATCTGGGTCCGGACTGGGACCCTTTCAAGGATTTCGCCCTGACAGGCGAACTGGCCATCCTGAATGCGACATACGTGTTTCCCACAGCGGACCAGCCGATCCCGACATTGAAGTTCATCGCCGCCTCGGCCGGAGTCGGCGACCTGCGCTACATCGAAACCCTGAAGGCAAAAATGAAAAGTTCCTCCAATTCCGCCGCCCGCAAGAACGCGGAAACGGAATTCAAGAAGATGCTGGAGCTTTTCGAAGTCTACAACCCGCAGGGGAACCGGAGCAGCAACTTCAAGATCACGCCCGCGCAGTACGATCAGTTGCGGGACAGATTGCAAACGCTGATCCTGACTCTCTGACACGGTTCCGGGGAAGAACTTTTTCAGAGAATCCATGCGAATCCGTATTGCAACTTGCTGAAAGAAGGGGTATAATATGGCAGGCAGCATAAAATCAAGGAATTCTCATGGCTCTCAATAAAAACGTCCCTTTTTACTTGCAGGTCGCACGCATCCTGCGGAATGAGATCATTACCGGAAAATTTCCGGGGGGGAGCCCCTTCCCTCCGGAAGAGGAACTCGCCGCGCGGTTCGAGGTCAGCAAGGATGTCGTCCGCGTCAGCTTGCGGATGCTGGCGGAAGAAGGGCTGATTCTACGGATCCGGAGCAAGGGAACGTTCGTGTGCGACCGTCCCAACTCAAACAGCCTCCGCATCCTGCTGACCGTCTGCCAGAATCCGGTGGCGGTGGAACAGCTCCGGCATGGCGTCGAACTCGGCGCGGGAAAAGGCAAATACGACCTTGTCCTCAAACGGGTCCACCCGTTCAACCTCGGAGCGGAACAGCGCTGTCTGAACGCGCTGGAACAGGACGCCTTCGCGGCCATGGTGGTGACTCCCGCCGTGGCGCCGGACGACACCGACAACCGTGAAATGTATGCGAAATATCTCCGGCAGGGCATCCCGGTCATCGCCGTCGACCACGAGTTCACCGATATCCCGGTCGACGCCGTCTTCTTCGATGAATACGGCTCCATGCGCGCCGTGGCCGAAGAACTCCTGCGGACCGCCCCGGAAAAAACGGCCGTCTTCCTCCGGAAAACGCCGCACCGGATCGTGCGCCGCCGCAATCAGGCACTGGCGGAAGCCGCGGCCGCGCTGCCCCCGCAAAGGAAACGCGTATTCGAGTCCGCCGTGGATAAATTCGACAACCGGACGGTCACCGATGATATCTTCCATCAGCTGGAAAAGTCCGGGTTCATTCCGGATGCGATTCTTGTGGACAACAATCAGGTTGCCTTTGAAATCTTCAAACGAATGCGCGAAACCGGGAAGTTCGGCTCCCTGAAAGTCATCGGCACCGTCGGAGATTCAAAATTCGGGGACGATGATTTCAACTCGAAACTGCTCTGCCATTACCGTCTGTATGACGATTTCGTCGGACCGCTGGAGGAAATCCTGTCGCTGCGGCTGGGGGACCGCATCCCCGCCGGGATGTCCATGGTCAGGATGATCAAGTTCCGGAGCATGACCTCCGAACAGATCAGCGCCTATTTCAACCGCGCGCTCCAGCCCGACTACACCGGACTAGACTGACCCGCTGACGCAATCTCCGTATTGCTTCAGTCGTAATTCTCATAGACGTCAAAATGCTTTGCCGGGATGAAGCAGATCTTTCCCGCCCCGGAGTTTGAGAATGCGGTGCCCCCCTTTGCATTTACGGCAGTTCCCTCGCTGACGGATGATCCCTGAAAGAGCGAAAACAGCCGCTCCCATACTTGTATTCCGGGGTCGCCCGACTGCGGCAATGCCGGGAGTATTGCATGACGTCCTTATTTATGAACAAAAAAACGGACGCATGGCCAATCCCCTTGACTTTTTCCTGAAAAATTGCCTTCCCCCTCTTGACAAAGAGAAAAACAGGACTATAATATAACATGTAAACATAACAGGTAAACATCATGATAAAAAACATCAGTTCACAAAAACTACATGATGATCTGACACGGAGGATCAGTGACGGAGAGCTCCAGCCGGGAATGGCGATTCCGTCCGAAAACGAACTGTCGGAACAGTACGACATCAGCCGTCCGACCGTTCGCAGAATTCTGGAAAAGCTCTGCACCAGAAATCTTCTTGAAAAACGCGCGGGAAAAGGGACATTCGTCCGTTCGCTTCCGACAAAGGAAGACGCAATAACCGAAAAACAGTTCATTATCGGCACGGATAATCTGGATTCGGCCATTTTCTATTATTCGCAGATATTCAAAGGAATTTTTTCTTCTCCCTTCGGTAAAAATGCCTCGTTGAACTTCCAGCAGGGAAAGGATCTGGAAAAAGGGATTGCTACCGCTCCGGTGAATGCCCTGCTCCTGAGCCACGATATCCTCCCGGACACAGCTTATGAAAAATTGCTGTCGCAGAAAATTCAGATCCTTCATGTCAACCGGGTCTGTACATTCCCGAATGTCGCGTCCATCACGGTTGACCACGCGGCGGAAGCGGAGAAAGCCGTTGAATATTTTTTGCGCTACGGACACAAGGAAATAGCGCTGGTCGGCGGACGCCAAAGTCCCTATTCTTCCCAGTTGCGAATGCGCGGCTGGGAAAACGCTTACCGCAAGATGGGGATTCCGGCTCCGGAACATCTTCGTCTCAGTTATGACCAAATGCAGATTCCCGGCAGAGCGGAGGAGTTTGTCCGCGGGAACCGTTTCTCGGCAGTCTTCTGCGTGAATTATGCCACCTATCAGATGTTCATACAGGAATTCGTGCGGTGCACGGGTAAGAAAAGCAGCGACATCGACGTCTTCGTTTTTGACGACCTCTCGCTGGCTCTTCCGGAACAGGCCCATCTCTGCAACTACATCAAAATGCCGCTGCTCAAGATGGGAGAACTGAGCATTGAGTATCTCCGGAAAAAAGCTTTCGATCCGGACCATCCCGTCATGAAATGCGTTTTGCCATGCAGTCTGATTATCAACCGATAAGTTTTTTTGAAAGGAGATTTGAAAATGAATCCTCGAGTGAAAAAAGGGTTTCCAAACAGAAAACAATTCACATTGATTGAACTCCTTATTGTCATTGCGATCATTGCCATTCTGGCCGGAATGCTGCTCCCCGCCTTGAATTCGGCAAAGGAAAAAGCCAAGACGATCAGTTGTCTTTCCAACCTTAAACAGGTGGGAATTTCAGCCGGCGTTTACATGGAGGACAATAAAGGCATATTGTTTCCCGCCTATTTTGCTCCGGTCGGTTCAGCGACAAGGGACGCCCGCGACATCTGGGGCGGAATGCTCTACTATAACGGATACCTGAAAGACAATAAATATCTCCATTGCACAACAACCCGCAGGATCAAAAAAATCATCGTCGGAACCGACAATATCCCTACCGATAGCGGGATGTTCACATGGTCCTACGGCGTCCGCTCGATCAAGCTCGAGGACGGAACGGTGAAAACGAAAACGCGCGAATCCTGCTTCGACAATAAAAACCTTCAGGGACTCTCTGCCAGCGCGCGCATCCTTTTTGCCGATTCCAAGCTCAAAATAGCCACCAGTACCGATTTCCCGGACGATCCGTGCTATGTGCTATCCAGCTACACCTCGCAGCAGTGCATCGGAAGACGGCACGGAAAATTCGCAAACATTATTCTGGGCGATTTTCATGCGGAAACCATGGACATTCAGAAAATAGCAAAACTCGGAGACCTTTTCACGGCTCCAATGGTCTACTGAGAAAGGAATTCCTGAGATGAAACTGAATAAAGCCGTCCTCGTCCCGCTGGCTCTCGCCATCGCCGGAACGCTCTTCGCCCAGAAAGACGATCCGTCCGCAAAATTCCGATACCGTTTCGACAGAGGTGCCGGAAACCTTGAACTGAAAGGGGGAGCCTCTCTCGTGGACGGGGTTCTGCGGCTGGACGGCAAGACAGGGTATGCCGTGGTTCCCGACAGTAAAGGAATGCACCTGACGGAGAAGGGAATGACGCTTGTCGGAGTAGTGAAGCTCAATGACGGCGGCGTGAAAAGCGGAGAAAACGATGCCCACGACATGATCCTGTCCAAAGGACGCGAATTCATTTTCGGGCGAAGCGACAAGAACCTCTATGTCAATTTTCACGACGGCAGGACATGGGCGGCCACCACGATAGGAGGCAAAAAGCCTGAACCCGGTGTCTGGACTCATTTTGCCGCGGTCTTCGAACGTTTCAACGATCCCGCCCAGGGAGACGTCGGCTACCGCCTGAGCATCTTCATCAACGGCGAGCCGGAGGTCCGCAAACGTTTTCTCATGGTGAATCCGAAAGCAACGGACGATCCGGTTGAAATCGGAAAAGGATTCGGCGGCGGCCCCTGGTTTCTTCACGGCGATATTGCCGAAGTCGCCATGTATGACCGTTCCCTGACCGACGGCGAAGTCGCAAAGCTGTTTTCCGAAAGCAGTCTTGTGGAGATCACCCGGAAAGGATTCGTTAAACTCAATCCGGAACTCCAGCAGACTTTCGAATCACTGCTGAAAACCGCCTCTCCGGAAGGGAAATGGCTGCTGAATTCGCTCCTCCGAATGGGAAAAACCGGCTATCCCCCCGGAAAACTGCAAAAAACAGTTTCTGCGCTCACCTCCGTCGTGGCAATTCACGGCGCGGCGGAAATATCGGAAGCATTCAATACGGTTCAGAAGGACTTCAAAATCCTGACCACGGATTCCATGGCCGCGCTCATAGCGGTAGGTTCGGGAACGGGAGCCTCTCCGCTGGCAGGAGTCATGAACCGGTCCACCGCAAAGGATATTTTCGGTGAACGAAGCCTCTCCTGGAGCATCGCCTACCGCAAGGGAACGGCAAACGCCGTGCTCGAAAACAATGATCCGGGCGTGTCGTGGAATGTCGAATCGATAAAACAATCCCGGAATGCCGCCTCGTTCCGCATCACATGGAAAAATGCGGCGCCGGACTTCCGTGCGGAATCGGAAGTCCTTCTGTCCGGACCGCGCCTCGAAAGCACTTTCGCACTTCTCAACGCGGCCCCGGATACGGTCGTCTCGGAGGTCGCATATCCCGTTTACTCCTTTGCCCGTCTGACCTCCGGCGGCGATACGATGGTCCTCCCGTGGATGTCCGGCATCCTTGTCAGGAACCCGATGGAGGAACAGTTCATTTTCGGACAGGAAGGAACATTCCCGTCGGGCCGCATTCCTCTTCAGTTCGGAGCCTATTATGATGAGGCCGACGGAATCTATTTCGGATTTGAGGACGGCCTCGCCCGGACCAAGCGTTATTCCGCGATCGGAAAGCGCGGAAACTTGAATATTTCCTGGATTTCTCCCGTTCCGGCCGCACCGGACGGCAAAGGAGGAAACTCTTTCAAGATCAACGGAAAGGCGGTCGTCGAGCTCTATCAGGGCAAATGGTTCGAAGCCGGAAGCATATACAGGCGCTTCCTCGAAAATGAGGCAAAATGGTGGATACCGGAACTTCCGCGCAAAGACACTCCGGAATGGTTCCGCGACAACACTCTGTGGATCCTCGGTTTCGCCGCAACGCCCGACAGTGCGGAAAACATGAAAAACGAGGCGGCCTATTTGCGGACTTATTTCGAGCTGCCGTTCGGAATCCACTGGTATGGTTGGGACGATTCCAAAACCAAAGGCTGGCCTCACTTTTACCCGAAACCCTTTTCTCTTAAAGTCTGCGAAGAACTCCATAAGGAGGGCGTCTATGTCATCCCCTATATTGACTCGCGCCTCTGGCAGATCAATGACGGTCCGGACAACACCGACTATATGTACCGCTCCCACGGCTTGAAATACGCAGCAAAGAATGCCGATGGTTCCGTTAACAATGAGAATTATGGAAAGAATCAGGTGTTCACCGTCATGTGTCCCGCCGCCGGAGGATGGCGCGACTGGATGGTGGCATTGTCCGAACGGGTCGCCTCCTACGGATTCGACGCCATCTACCACGACCAGGTCGGAACCGCCGCTCCGAAACTCTGTTTCGATAAGACGCACGGGCATCCCCTGAATGACGGCGCGGCATGGCTCGAACAGGGATACTGGCCGATGTTCGATTCGATCCGGGAAGTGCTCAAGAAAAAATATCCGAACGTCTGCCATACGACGGAAGAAGGGGCCGATCCTTATCTGCGGGCCATGGACGGATATATGGTCTGGCGCTGGGTGGACGCCAATCAGGTTCCCCTGTTCCAGTCTCTTTACTCCGGACGCATCCAGTTCGTCGGACGGGTCTACAACCATCAGAAACAGGGAGACCCGCAATCGTTCTTCAGCAAGGCCGCCCAGCAGTTTGTCAATGCCGAACAACTGGGATGGTTTCCCTTCTCCGAACTCCGCGCGCCGACAGAGAAACGTCTGTTCATCAAGAAACTGATGCACCTCAGAAAGGCTCTGCTTCCTTATTTCAATGAGGGAACCATGCTTCCCCCGATTGTCTTCAAGGCTTCCCCCGGACAGGAAAGCTGCAAGTGGGGCGGAAACTTCCCGCAGGTCGTCACGATGCCGAAAATCGCGAATTCTGCCTTCCTTCTCAAGGATGGCACGACAACCTGGCTGTTCGTCAATACAGTGAATGAAACCGTCTCCGCAACGCCTGAAATTCCCGGTTCAAAAACAATCTGGATCTGCCGTGAAGGCGCCTCGAAACCCGTGAAACGGATTCCCGGACAGACCGTGACGCTTTCTCCAAGATCCTCCGAAATCTGGCTGATGGGCGACCTCCGGGAAGCGGAACGGATTCAGGCGACCATGAAAAAAATCGCGGGATTCGACTGCGGCGCACCCTCGCTTCCGGTTACCGGAAAACTGTCCTTCAATCCTTCTGCCGGAAAAAGCGGGACATGGCTCACCCCAGAAAATATTGTCTCCGTTTTTGAGTGCGAGATCGCAGAGGGAAAAACACATGTCGGAAGAATCCGCAGCGGTGCGCTCATTTCCTTCGGAGAGATCGACTTCGGTTCAAAGGGCTGCCGACAGATGGAGTTCAAGCTTGCGGTCGCTCCTGAATACGAAGGCGGTTCGCTTGATGTGATCGTCCGCAAAAAAGATTCCGGCGAAGAAACCGTCGGAAGCCTGAAACTCCAAAGTACCGGAGGATTTCATGAGTTCAGGGAATTTTCTCTGCCTCTCCGGAAAACATTGACCGGAAAATATGCGGTTGGAGTCCGCATCAACGGGGAAGCCGCATGCAATTTCAAAGCATGGCGCTTCTCCGAATGAGCAGCGATGTCCCCGGCTTTTCAACATCTTGAATATTCAGAAAACATCAACGAAAGGAACCTCCCTGACAATGAAAAATATATTGATTTTTGCGACTATTGTGGCAGCCGTCCGTCTTCTGGCCGCACCGCAGTCGATCCAACTGGAATCCGGCGACCTCAAAATCAGGCTTGACAGCGCCAAGGCGTGGACCATCAGCGGAATCGTGTTTCAGGGGTATCCCGTCGGAGTGGACACGGTCACAAATTACGGGACGGTGGTCAACATCGCCGGGACCAACGGCTTCGTTGGGTCCGGTCATAAGGAAACCGGATTCAAGGAAGAGGTGGAATCGCTGAAGCTGTTTGTTGACGGCGTCGAGGCGGATCTCACCAAAACGGACTCTTTCAAAGGCAAAAACATCCGGATCGAAAAACTTTCCCGCCTCCGCGACTTCACGCTGAAGTCGGAGATCGTGATTGCGGGGAACCGGATTCATGAATCGGCCGAGATTACCTCCGCCACCGAAGTAAAACTGGCAAACATGTATCATTTCATGCATTCGTGGACACCTGAATTCAAGGAATTGTTCGTCGCCGAACCCGGAGGCGAAGAAAAGACTTACATCTTCAAGGGGGATGACAAATGGCCCGTCTACCGCCCGGTTCCGGCCGCAGCCTGGTTCAATCCGGATGTCGGCATTGGAGTTGCAACCCTGGTTCTTCCCGGAAGCGGACAGCATGCCCCCCTGCGCTTTGTATGGGACAGGACGGTTTATCGGAAAGACTACGTCGTAGACTTCACAAACGCCGTGTTCCCGGCCGGACGAAAGGCATCATATGCGGTCGCAACCGGATTTTTCCGAAAACCTCAGGGCGGCACTTGGATAGAAGCAGCAAAAAATACATGGAAAGCGTTGAAAGCGAACCAGTAACGATTCAAACGGCAGTATAAGATTGAACTCCGATTCGGAGGAGTTCAATCTTACTGTCTCCAACAATTTTTGTCAGTTCCGGACAGGACTACTTCTTCGGCGACTCGAAGCCGTAGGGAAAATTGCTCCAGACGGGTTCTTCCAGAGAACCGCCCAGAATCAGCGTTTTCAAGAGAATCGAATTCGGTTTGTACTCTTTTCCCGGGAGTCCCAGGGATTCAATTTTCACTTCCGCACTCCAGATTTTCTGGGTCTTGTCCGCAGGCTTGAGCTGGATCTTTTCCAATCCGTTCAACTTGAGCGGGACAGGCGCGCCCGCCGTGAAAAGGCGGATCGACACGTCCTCGGCTTCCTCCTTCATCGTGACGGTGAATTTGAGCTTGTCGCCCGGAGCCAGAATCTTTTTCTCCGCCTCGACATCCACGCGGTAATCAGGATTTTTCACCAGTTTCATTTCGCTGAATAGCAACTTCAGGTTATAGGCATAGAAGAAAAGATTGGCTGTTTTCGGATCGCCTTTCTTTTCGGTGTTCTTGAAAAGGTCGAACACGAAAATTCCCGGTTCGGGCGTCGTGACCTGACTGGTGACAAACACCGGATTGTCGAATTGCATCGTCCAGTTGCGGTATCCTTTGAGGTGTTCCGCCGAGGCGATGCGGAACACCAGATACGGATAATCCTTCGAAACCGGTACGGATGTATAAGTTTTCCGTCCGCCCGCGTCCTTGGCAAAGAGGACGAACCCCTTTCCGTCCGGCGCGGGCGTGATTTCCATGTGTTTCGGATTGACGCCGCCGTCGCTGAGCCAGCATCCGTGATAGCCGTTCTGCGCGTTGGTCTTGATGTCTTTTCCGTTTTCCGCCCAGAGGGTTTCCGGGTCCGGATTGCGGAGCTGTTCCGCGTGGACAACCAGCGAAGCGAAGAGACAACAGGCAACTAATCGTTTCATGGGAATCACCCTTACTTCAGGAGTTCGATTTCATAGAGTTCCACATTGTCCTTGTTCGGCTGAAGGCCGTTGAAGTCGATACGGACCTTCACGCTTTTGTTCGGTTCGCCGAAGTCGAGGACAACGCTGTTTTCACCTTTCTCGACTTTTTTGGGCGTCAGTGCCTTCCATTCCCCGAATTTCCAGATGCGCACGGAGGCGCCCTGAACATTCAATCCATACAGCGCAATTTTGCTGAAGGAGGGCGGAAGTTTCTGGAAATTGAGCTCATACCAGTGTTCCTTGTGATATTTATTGGACTGCCATCCGAGTATATCAATTGTGCCGTCGAACAGTTTGCTGCGCTGCAGGAGGGCACCTCCGAAACCGCCCGGATTGGAGGAATCGACTTCGAAAGTAGCGCCTTTCTCAAACAGCAGATTGCCGCGTTCTCCGCGTGCTTTGTCCACTGCAAGGACCTCCTTCACTATCTGATCGCGCATTTTCAGGCCATCGTCCATCTTTTTCGAGGTCAGGACGACACTCTGGTAAGGACGCAGATCAAAGGAAATCTTCCCGTTGCCTACATTCCACATCTTGTCGGTTCTAAATTCATACAGTTGTTTGAATTTTTTGAGATGATCCGCGGAAACCGTGGTGGAAAGCGGAGCGTTTTTGAGGTTGACTACGATCAGGAGCGTGACACCGTCGCCTTCAACGAGAAGGGTGTCGATCTTATTTTCCGGGTCGTCCGCCTTGACATCAAATTTCCGGTTGGAGAGGAGCTGTTTTTCCAAGGCTTTGATGGAGGTATTGAAGTAGCGGTAGCCCTCATAAATCTGCGGACGGTCGCCGAGGTCGTGATAGGCGTAAGGATAGTGGAAGCGTGAACCGTTGGCGATGGCGCTCCAGCTCATGCATTCCATTTCATCCCAGGTGGGATAATCGGCGTTGACGTTGTTCATCTTGTAGCTGAAGAACTGTCCGGTGAATCCGGGCACCTTGTCGGGACGGTTGAACTTCGTCACGTCGCGAACGTAGTCGCGGACCTGATGGATGGGCGTGCTGAGGATGCGCTGTCCGCCGGACTCGATCGGATTGATGTAGGGATGAACCGTGAATGTATCGGCACAATCGATATACTGGTCCGCCGCGCGGGTGGCTGTCAAGACAGGATGGAACGGATCGAGTTCCTTCACATAATCATAGATATATTTGAGGTAGACCGGCGAAACGTTACGGCATTCGGGCTCGTCGCTGATGTAGTAGAACTGGAAATCCTTGTCCCGGTTCGACTCGACGGCCTGACGGACTTTCTCGAAGATTTCCGGACAGGGTTTTACGTCTTTGGTCGCTTCTTTCGTCTCGATCCCTTTGATGAGCCGGAAAGGCTCCAGATTGATGACCTTTATCGGCGTGGTCTCCAGCGAATCGGCGTCGTAACGCTTCTGGAAGGCGGTCCCGCCCATGTAGTAGAGAGCGTAAATATTGCGTGGATACCACGGCTTTCCATTCTGCATAAGAATGCCGTCTTCGATCCAGATCATTTCGGTTTTCGTCGGAGCCGGACGGCTGATTGCGCTTGAAACCTCGGATACCGTTTCTTTTCCGCACACGACCGTTGCTTTCACGACCGCCTTTTCACCGACCTTAAACCCTTTTGTGTCAAACGAGAAATCGACGGCGTCCGAGCTCGGCTTGAACGTCTTTGCCTGTTCCTTCACGCCCGCCCCCCGAATGGAGAGAGTCACAACGGCGTCCTTGCGCTGCTCCGGGGTGAGTTTCAACCTCAAAACGCCCTGCACGAAATCCGCGTTCTGTCCCGGATAAAAGGTTGCGCGGTAGGATGGACGGCTGAATGCGAAACTTGCCGGGTGGTACTGAATGTCGACCGGATAATAACGCCCGACGGAAGCACCCGTCTTTTCGGATTTCAGGGTCAGCTTGAGCGGAACTTTTCCCTGCGTTTTCTTCAGGAATTCCACCTTCGGAAGCGTCACGGAGTTCAACCCGCTTTTGAGGGTGATTTTTTCCGTGCAGGATTTTCCACCCGGTTCCTCGCAGGCCAAGGTGTATTTTCCCGCCGCGTCCGCGGACGCCAGAATCGAGAGGGTGGCCGCTCCGCGGTACACACCATCCTTATACGATTGGATGTCCGGCACAATATTCCTGATATAGATATCCTCGGCCGGATTTCTTACAGGGAGTCCCTTCACCTTGTTGAAGTTCGCGGTCTCGTGGAAACTGTTTTTGAGCGGACTCCAACTGGTCGTTTCCGATACGGGCGTACGGGAACGGGACACATTGAAAAGCCATTCGTTCTTCCATTTCTCGCCGCGGGTCATGTAAAAGGCGCTGAACGGAATTTTGAGTTCAGCCGACCAGAAATCGGGACCGTAAAACACCTTCGATTCCCAGAACGGCAGATAGGGATCGGGCCGGATCGCGCCCGATTCGCCGTAGAACATGCTGTAACGGTTGTTGCCCGCCGTCACGGCGAACTGATAAAATTCGTCCGGCTGCCCGGACGGCAGAAGGAAGAGTTCAACCGCGTCGGGGCCCCACATCGGACCGCTCGGCGAGGTGTCGACCTTCTTCATCTGCGGCTCCTTGCACAGAATTCCCACATAAAGATTCTCCTTGTCTGCGAGAATTTTGAACTCGGTTTGAGCATCCGGCGCGCTTTTTCCGGCACGGGAAAGATGAGTGAATCCGCTCTGAACGGGCGCACTTTTCCAAGCTCCTTCATCCAGTTTTCCGTCCAGAACGACAGGCGAGTCGACCATTTTGACCTGTGCGGAAAGGCCCATGACACACGTCAGCGCGGCGATTGCAAATACTGCTTTCTTCATATTTCTTTATCCTCTTTTTGGGTTATTTGTAACCTAACTGCAAACGACCATAATAGATGGAGCCTCCCTTCAGAAACAGATATTGATTTCCGCTTTCCGTATGGCCGTCCATGCAGACCATGTTGGTCTTGTTGGAATGGCGGTAACCTACATAGGTGGCCCATTTGATTGAATATGTGGTCTTGACTCCGCTGTCCATTGTAATCGTGGCAACACTCGCCTGCGTGATTCTATTGATATTCCGTCCGATCTGAGGGGTCTCAACTTCTCCTGTGAGCCAGGTATTCAGGCCATAGTGAGTATATTTGTAGTCGGTGGCTTGTTCCACGGGACAGGAGAAAACCCGTTTATTGCATGCGCTGATCACAGCACCGGGTTTTGTTCCCATATAGTACTGTGAAAGATAGGCATACCAGTACATGGCATCGGTGGCGGTCGTTTGAAGTTTTCCGTTTCCTGGGGCTCCCTGAATCAGGAAACCCTTGTTGTCGTCGCAGTAGAACAGGTATGCGCCGCCGATCTGTTTGAGGTTGTTCAAACACTGGCTATTCTGCGCAATCTGTTTCGCTTTGTTCAAGGCAGGCAGCAGCATGGCGGCCAGAATGGCGATGATCGCAATTACGACCAGCAATTCGATCAACGTAAAATTGTTTTTCCGGCAATTCGTTTTTTGGTTCTTCTTATTCATTTCATGTCCTCCTACGATTGTATGATCAGTTTCGGCTTATAGATGACAGGCTTTTTATGGTCCGGTTCTTTTCCAAGGAGAAATCGGATAGCATCGTAACCGATTTGTTCAAGAGGCATTTGTATATATGGGATGCTGATTTTCGGATTCAGGGACATGTTCGGGTCGGAAAGAGCAAAAAGCCGAACGCGCTCCGGGATGGAAAAAGCCTCTGAAAAAGTGTTGAGCGGAACATGATAAAATATCATCGGATCGAAAAGCAGTGCATCGAACTCATGGGTTTTGACGAATCGGCTGAAAATGGCGGCGGCGTCCGCATTATCGGAAACATCCAGAATCTGTTCCGGCAATCCGAAACTTTCCATAGCATCCCGGTAAGCGCGTTTATATGGATGATTTCTGATGAAAAGATATCCCGCGACCAGCGCAATGCGCCGTGCGCCGGTCTTATATAAATATTCGATTGCGTGAAGCAGAGCATGATAACGGTCGATCGTGAATATCTGCCAGTTGCGCATGGCTTCGCGTTCTTCCTCGAGGAAGTCTTCCTGGCGTTCCGCAATGACAACTTTTGCCTTAGAGGCGGCAATGTCCTTAAAAACCGTCCGAGCCATGGTCGTTGACATGAAAACCTTGCTGTTGGAATCAAGATGACTGACCAGTTGCGTATCAATATAACCGCGATAGGTGCTGACCTGAAGGACACTGGTTTCAATGAATGCCGAATATTCCTGCGCCGCGGAAAAGACGCCGTTCAGGTAACGACGGTGGACGTTCGCGGAGGCATTGTTCTCCGAAATGAAGCCGGCGCTCGGAAGAAAATAAGTGATGACCTGACGCGGAGTGTCGATGTGACGCACAAAAGTTCCCTTCGGACGGAGACGGAGAAGATGTCCTTCCGCAGTCAATTCATTGATGACCTTGTTGACTGTCATGCGGGAAACCTTGAATTCAGCGCACAATTCATATTCCGTAGAAAACTTCGCTCCTTCCGGCAGAGCGGCGGCACGTTCTGTCAGAACTTTTTTCAACTGGTCGTGAATTGTGATTTTTTTGTTCATCGCGCGTATCGCTTTCATTGTATATACAATAGAATATAATCAGAATTATTCTTTTGTCAAGATGCTGTTTGACGCCGGATGATGTTTTTTTGAAAATTCTTTCGGAATGAGGCCGGGATAAATCACCGGACAATCGAAAAATGCGACATCAACATGGCCGGATCGACTGAAACCAGCTTCACCGGAAGGACTTCGTCCATCGCGGCATGGACGCAGGCGCGGCTTTTGAACTCGTAGGCAAGTTCTTCGATCAGCAACGTAGTGGATTCCCCCACCCGGTTGACCGCCACCGCGTTTCCGGTCCAATCCGGATGCTGCGCCAGCCAGACAAGCGTCCAATATTCATTGACCTGACGCTCCAGTTTCCTCCGGAAAACCCCTTCCTTTTCCGCCGGAATGAAGCGTTCCTCAAGCTCACTGGCGGAGAGCGATTCTTCCTTGTGAAGATAACGGCGGAATTGCTGGTGAGCCAGAAGGTCCACATACCGACGGAGCGGACTGGTCACCCGGAGGTAAGCGGGCAAGCCGAGTCCTGAATGAGGCGCAGGTAAAGTAGTCACAAAGCCCGGCGAACACGCCCGCCGCAGGGCAAACATCGCGCTCAAAGTGTCCCCGGAAACCTTTTCCTCCACAGGACTCTGCGCGGCAAACGGCATCGGAATTTCTTTTTCCACGGCAAAATCCGCGGCGGCCGCTCCGGCGGCCAGCATGGCGTTGGCCACGAGCTCCCGTTCGGGCGTGAGTTCGACGGGCTCCACGCAAACTTTGCCGTCCTGAAGGAAAAGATGAACCTCCGGCATCCGGATGAACAAGGCGCCGTTGCGAAGGCGATAATCGCGGAAACGTTCCAGAGCGGAGTGCATTTCGGAAAGAGGACTTTGTTCCATCCGCTCCCGCGCGGTTTCATAGGTCAGCCGTTCCACCCGGACCGTGCTCAGAAGCAGTTTCTCCAGCACGGGACGCCCGTCCTCTCCGATCCGGATTCCGAAACTGAGCGCGAAGTTCGTCTCCTGAAGGCCCAGCCCGAAACGCTCGGTCGCAGAGAGCGGGAGCATGTGGACCGTTTTTTCCGGCAGATACAGATTTTCTCCGGCACGGGCGGCAAAGAGGTCAGCCTCGCTTCCGGGCGTAACCACGGAGGCCGGGTCCGCCACATGCACCCACAGAAGACCGTCCGCAAACCCGACGGCATCATCCGGATCGCCGCTGAATGAATTGTCAATGGCCAGCGACACCATTCCGGTCAGATCCGTCCGATCTTCCGCAGATTGTCCGGTCAATTCAAACGAGGGGTTTTCCATATCCATTCCGGCCCGGACGGGCAATGGGTTCTCCAGCTGGGTCCAGACACCGAGACGAAGCAGAAGCTGGTGGGCCTTTTCAGGAGTTGGCTCGATTTCGAGGTCACGAAGAATGCGGCATCCCTGGCTCTTTCCGCGTGCCAGCTCCTCGATTTCGCACAAAGCCGGACGATCTTCGGGCAGCAGCGCATGATTCCGGATACGTTCCAGAAGAGCGCTGTAACGTTCTTTGCCTTCTGCTTTCTCGCGGGCGGCGCTCAGTGCGGCATCAATCTCCGCTTTCGGGCGCGCCTTCACACCGGTTGCGACAGATCCGGTGAACCAGAGTCCTTCATTGAGGAGAAGATACGCGGCCCAGTATGCGCCGGGCGTGGAGGCGGAATAAAGCAGTTCGGCAAACTCTTTGAAAGGAAAAGTCTCCTCTCCGATCAGTTCCAGAAGTTCCGTCAGATCGGGAGTATCCGGCACAGGCGGAGGCAGCTGCTGAACCGGTCCGGGATGAATCCATTCCACGTCTTTCGGCCGGACTGATTTCGTGTTTCCGCCCTCGGTGCGGATTTCAATTTTTTCCCCGGCGACGGAGACAACGACAGCGCTTTTTCCGTGATAGCAAAGCAAAGCGCCGGTTTGAGAAGAAGCCATTGTATAAATCCTTTTATTTCTGAAAAGTGGAAGTTACATCCGATTTATATTCTTTTCAAGAATTTTTCCGAAATCAAAAACAAAAGTTTCGCATGAAATCTTCATTTTCATGCTTGAAATCCGCTGAATTTGAGGCATACTTGTCAAAGAATCCTGGATTTCAGGAAACAATGAATTCGGAAAGGAAAATTCCTCATGGTAAAAACGTTTGTTCTGGACACCAACGTTCTGCTTCACAGCGCTCAGGCGCTTGAGGCATTTGAAGACAACCGCGTAGTCATCCCGATGACCGTGATAGAAGAACTCGACAAATTCAAGAAGAACCAGGACGAACTCGGACGCAACAGCCGGCAGGTAATCCGCAAACTCGACCAGTTCCGGAAAAAAGGACGTCTTTCCGAAGGAGTGTCCCTGGACAATGCCATCGGCGGAAAGCCTGCCGGAATCATTCAGGTTCTCACCGGTGACGATTATAAAGGGATGCCCGCCAACATGAACATGGACATTCCCGACAACCGCATCATCCGGGTCGCAGCCATGCTGAATGCGCAAAAGAAACCCGGGGAAGTCGTCAAACTGATTTCCAAAGACCTCAATCTCCGTCTCCGCGCCGACGCACTTGGCATCGAGGTGGACGATTTTGAACGACAGAAGGTAAGTTATGAATCCCTGTACGGCGGTTATCTTGAAATCGCCGTTCCCGATCTCGATACTTTCTTCATGGAACGCTCCATGCCGGTTCCCGAAGGCCTGGAACTCTTCCCGAACCAGTTCGTCCTCCTGAAGGCCGAGGGAACCAACAAAACCGGTCTCGGTTTCTACCGGAACGGAAAAATCATCCAGCCGCCGCCGCTCCCAGACGACAAGGTCTGGAACATCCGTCCCCGCAGCAAGGAACAGCGCATGGCCCTCATGCTCCTCATGGATCCCGCCGTCCAGGTGGTCACGCTGGTGGGACAGGCGGGAACCGGAAAGACGCTGCTCGCGCTGGCCGCCGCCCTCGAACAGACGATTCAGACCGAAGCCTACGAACGGATTCTGGTTTCCCGCCCGATCATTCCTTTCGGAAACGACATCGGCTACCTGCCCGGCGACAAGGATGAGAAAATCAGTGTCTGGATGCAGCCCATCTTCGACAACCTCGACTATCTGCTTCATAACGGCAAACAGCAGGACGCCAATCTGGTCCGGCGCAAAATCGAGGAACTCCGCCGCACCGGCAAACTTGAACTGGAAGCGCTCACCTACATCCGCGGACGCAGCATCCCCTGCCAGTATGTGATCATCGACGAAGCCCAGAACCTGACTCCGCATGAGGTCAAAACGATCGTCAGCCGCGCGGGAGAGGATACGAAAATGGTTTTCACCGGCGACCCCGAACAGATCGACAACCCCTATCTGGACGCCTCCAGCAACGGACTCACCTATATGGCGGAACGTTTCAAACGGCTGCCCATGCACGGTCACATCACGCTCCGGAAGAGTGAACGCAGTCCGCTCGCCGCGGCCGCTGCCGAATATCTCTGAAATTCCGACAGCCGCACTTCCGGGAGAGCCTGAATCTCGGAAGCGGCCGCGGCTCGAGTTGATTTCAGCTCCCCAAACGTGTGGAAGCGGGAACTTTTTCAGAAAAAGTTCCCGCTTTTTACATATCCCAATCTTCGCCAGAGAGTCTTTATGAAAACAAGAGTAGAGCTTTGCAATAGCCGCCCTTTTTTCTTTTCATAAGGCAATCTGAGTCCATCGTCTTATGGAATATTGACAAAAAATCTCCATTCTTCGGCCTTCAGACAAAAGCAACTCGCAAACTTGCAGCCTTTTATGAAATGTGATATATTATGTCGATTTTTCGCCGCAGGTGGAAGGATAAGAATCTTTTGATTGAATTATCGGTATTCCTGGCTTCTGCCTCGATAAAAAGTCAGTTCGAACAGGAAGGAAAATAGGAAAATATATGAAGGTTGCCATGCAAACAAAACTTATCTCAAGAATGTTGTATTTCACGATTGCTCTTTTTCTATTATTTATTGCAATGTTTTCATTCTCTTCCTTTCTTTATTTTCTGATCCGTCAGTTACTTCCTAATCCGCAGAATCCCGATATTTACGAGGCGTTCACGTGGGTGTCTTCCCTTCTCATATTTCCATTTGTGCTGCTGGGGGTGCATTGGGGAACAGGAAAGATCACCAGACCGCTTGAAGGGCGGTACAGCCTGTCGGTCATTACCGTCGGAAGCCTTCTTGGAATCGCATTTTTTCTGTGGCAGTTGTTCAATTTCTTCGCCTACATGAGCGAATGGTCTCCGCTTTACGACATTCTTTTGCACGGGATATTTGCGATTGCCATCGGTATGATTTTCGCATATAGCGGGAAAGAGCATTATCGATATATTTACTGGTTTGTTTTTCCCGTCATAGCATTTCTGGTATTATCGGCTTCCTGGTTCTATTACTATTTTTTCTCACGAGCGATTCAAAGTCCCAACATTTCGATTGTGTTGTATCCAATTTCACAGGCCATGCAGGGTGTTTTCTATGATTTTCATCAATATGGCAACTATTATCGTTTCCTTGCACCGATTCTTAATTTCATCAATACATTCTGCTCTGGAGGCAAGCCTGACCTGAGTGTTTTTTACGGAGCTGTAGTCTGGTTCGGAACAGGAATGTTTCTGATTCTCTGGTTTGCATTGAAAAGAATATTTTCCAGATATAATTTCGTATACGCCGTTTTGATTTTTGGAGCCCTGCTGTTTGTTTTAACCCAGGGACCTCAATATTGGGCGTATAATCCCATCCGTGTTTTTTGCGCCGTAATGGCTATTTATCTGGTCAGTATCATGAATCCCCGTGAAAATGGATGGCGGCAGACTTTAAAAATGGTTCTTTGGGGAGGATTCTGCGGATTCAGCCTTGCTTGGAATTTAGATACGGGAGTTGCTGTCGCAATAGCATCCGGTATTCTGGTCCTGACCCGTTCCGTGCATTGGAGCCCGTGGCGGTTTCAATATCGCGAACTACTTTTTTTCGCAGCGGCTTTCGCCGTCAGCATGGTGGGGATTATCCTCTGGTTTTCCGTGCAGGAAGGAAAGCTGTTTGACTTTTCTGCCTCGATCTTCTATCAGAAAAAATTCTATATTGACGGATTTTATATGCTGCCCATGCCTTCCTTCCTGAAAAGCGCATGGCTTGGCATCTTGTGCATTTATGGTGCCGGGACCATCATTCCAACCAAACATTGGCTAGACAACCGTTATACGAAATTGGATCAGATTCAGTTGTTTGTATCTCTTCTGGGGCTGGGACTCTTCACCTACTATACAGGACGGAGTCACGATCACTGTCTGCGTGCAGTATGCTGGCCGAGCTTTCTTGTCATCGGATGTTTCATCGCGCGGTTCACACTGTCGGGCCGATTCAAGAAACGCTGTGGGAAAATAGGCAGTCTCTTGTTTTTTCAGAAAACCATTTTCTGCCTGCTGATTGCTTTTTTTGCAGTATTGGAGGGATTTTCCCTGAGTTACAACTTTGATGGATATTCCCAGTGTCTGTATAATAATTTCTCCCAAAACACGTGGTGTTCTATTGATTGGTCTCATGAAGCAGTTCAATTCATAAAAAAACATGCAACGCCCGACCTGAAAGTCAATATCACGGGAGGCCCCTACTGTTATCAGGGATATTTATATTATATGTCCGGTACAATCAGTTCGCATCCGGGGATGAATAACATTGAATTTTTAGACTTCCCCCCTCTCCTTCTTCAAACGGATTGTCCTCTGATTCTCTACGGTTCTTCCCAGGACAGGGAAAACCTTTTTCTGGGACTCCATGCAAACGGGATAAGCGAACAATTCTTGAAAGAGCATTATGATCTGGTAGAAACATCCCCGCCAAGTCCAGATAATATGACTCTCTATTGTTACCGTCGTAAACATTGTCTGAAAAAGGAATAGTCCGGGTCACCAACTGGAAGACGTTCCGGAATCCTTGTGGATAAAAATCGAAAAGGACAATTGCAAAAATCATGCAGTGCTTCTTTTTAAAGACGGCACCGCTCTGACCATGACGGGAAACCCATTTATTTTCATTTGCCCCAAAAGCCATCCCGGAGAAACGGGATAATTGCCCAATTTCCAGCAGTTTTCTTTATTTGAGAAAATAAGCTCTACCCGTATGAAAGATCGACCTTCCTCCATTCCAGGACTTTATTCGGTACATGAAAAAGGCTGCCCGAAGGCAGCCTTGAAATACTTTGCAGCTGAAGTAAAATTACTTGAGCACGCCGTCTTTCTGAGTCGGGATAGCGGAAACCGCGCCGCCAGGGAACGCCATCGTGGTCGCGCCGCTGAAGCTCGGCATGGCACTGTCAGTGGTGCCCCAGTAATCGATCTTCTTGAACCAGAAGTCACCAGCCTCGGGACGGACGGAGCCGTCAACGAAGAGGATGTTGCCATACTTGTCATGGTTGGCCTTGAGAGCCTTCGGATCGTAGGCGGTATCAAAGGAGAGGCCGCTGTCCGGGCTGTTGTTTTCATTCATGCCTGCGATGAAGCAGTAAGAAAGAGTGACTGCGTCAGCAGAAGCGCTTAACTTGTAGGGGTTGACAGAACCGGAATTCGCGGTGGAAGACGGGCAAATGTAGACTTTATAGTCGGTGTTGTAGTTCTGGGACATGAGAAGGGTCATGGAAAGACCGTTGTGGTAGCCCACGCCCGGAGCAGAGGCAACGCCGCCGGAGGAGTTCAGATAAACGTTCGTGCAGGGGAACTTCTCGTTGAAGTCGCCGGCATACATCTTAGCGGCAAGGCCGATCTGCTTCAGGTTGCTGACGCAGGAAATACGGCGGGCTTTTTCACGAGCAGAGTTCAAAGCGGGAAGCAGCATGCCCGCGAGAATCGCGATAATCGCGATAACGACGAGGAGCTCGATAAGAGTAAAGATCTTTTCTTTACGGGTCTTCATTTGGTTTTCTCCAATTTTCTTGGGTTATTTTGGGGGTTACGACGAAACTCGCGTTTCGTATCAACAACCGTCTTCAGGCAGTTCCTTAAATATTCTTTTCCTGTCCTCCTTCGTTGTTATTTCGTCATTCATACGAGGCTTTTTGTTGCTTACTGCTTATATATTATAATTACAAAATCAAAAATGACAATAGGGCGAAATGAAAAAAAACGATTTTTTTTCCGCAACCTTGATTTTTTCGCTCATTTCAGATTCCTTCTGAATATTTCATGTAAATCCTCTCTCAAAATCAAGGGATTCTGTTCCTGTTTCAAAATATAAAAAAAACAGGATTCAAAAACAAACGACTATCTCAAAACATTTTATAAACAAACAAGTTACAAAACATAAACATTCTATTTTCAGGTATAAATACCATCATTTCTTTCCTGAATTTTTATACAATTGTTCTTTGAAAACTTCTGTAAACACAGCCCCCATAGAAATGAAAAAAAATACAAAAAAGATGAGTTCCAGTTGAATTTCAGCGATATGTGTGATATATTATCAATTTTACAATGTCTGAATTTTTGAGGTTGATATGGATTTTGCATTACCTGCGTGGCTGCTGCCGATTATCGGCTCCGCTCTCGCGCTGGGATTTTACGATCTATGCAAAAAGCATGCCGTTCGCGACAACTCCGTAATGCCGGTTCTTTTTTATGCAACGCTTTGCGGTTCTGCGTTCTATGTAGCAATAACACTTCTTGCAGGAACAGCTTCCGCCATCTGTTCCTGGCATCATTGGTGGCTGATTCTCCTCAAATCCCTGCTGGTTTCCGCCAGTTGGACTTGTGTCTATTACGCTATGCGTGCACTTCCGATTTCCATCGTCTCGCCGATCCGCGCCAGCGCACCGCTCTGGACATTCCTAGGAAGTCTTGTTCTTTTCAACGAAATTCCGACTATTCTTCAAGGAATCGGCATGCTTGCCATTTTTACGGGATATTATTTGTTTTCCGTATTCGGCAAACTGGAGGGGATTTCTTTTCTGCGGAGCAGCGGAATCCGTCTGATCGTTCTGGGAACTCTTATGGGGGCTGCATCGGCCCTGTATGACAAATATCTTTTGAATGTTCTGAAAATCTCTCCCGGAACGGTACAATTCTGGTTTTCAATTGATCTGGTGTTCATTCTCGGGGCTGCATATCTTGTCCGGAGTCATTTTTTCGGACAGAAACGCCGATTCGAATGGCGCTGGTCCATTGTATTTACGGGACTTCTGCTGATTGTCGCAGACTACCTTTATTTCTACGCCGTAAGTCTGCCGGACATTCGGATTTCCATTGTGTCGCTGGTACGCCGGTGCAGCTGCATTGTCACATTTGCAGTCGGGGTCTATTACTTTCGCGACGCCAACATCAAACGCAAAGCTGTCGCTCTTCTCCTGATCCTTATCGGGGTCTTCCTTCTTGCACTCGCAAAATAAATGATTCTGTCCCCCAATCCGAGGCGCCGCAAGACTAATTCATATTACCCGATTCCGGGCATCTGCCGATATTGTCCGCAAGAAACTCTTTTGGATTTTCTTACGTTTTTTTCTTTTTTCATCTTGCAAAGTCCTGATCCCGTGCTACTATAAGTTTTTGTGCCATGTTCGGCAATATGCGTGGAATATCGGGCACAGGTATTCACAGGAACACGCATAAAGCATCATCCGTGTAGGAAGGAAAGGAAAAAAACATGAAACTGCCGGTTGTTTCCGGCAGCCCCCTTGTGTACGGCATTCTGCGGTGGTCCGCATGTCTGCTGTTGGCGCTGGGAGTGCTGTCGTCTCTGCGTGCAAATGCAGATGAATCCATTGAAAAACGGTTTGACGCTGTCATTCGCAACGCAGCGTTGAAGCACGGCCTTGATCCCCTGTTGCTCAAGGCGTTGATTTGGCACGAAAGCCGTTTCAATCCGCTGGCGACAGGAAAAGCCGGTGAAATCGGACTGATGCAGCTTCGGATGATCGTTGTCAAAGACTGGGCGCAAAATACCGGCGCTCCCCTTCCCGCCGAAAATGAGGTATATGATCCCTATCTGAATCTGGAAATCGGGGCATGGTATCTTGCAAGAGCCATGAAACGCTGGCAGGAAAGTGCATTCAGCCTTCTCCTCGCGCTGGGAGAATACAACGCGGGGCGCACCCGTGTCCTCGACTGGATTCGGAAAAATGAAGGCGACCGCGAAAAAGCGATAGCCCTCTCCGCCTCCGCCGGATATGTCCGTTCCGTGCGGGGAAAATATCTGGAATATCTTCAGACGGTCATGGAACCGGTTATTCAGTCGCCTGCGTTTCAGGAACCGGTTATCTGAACGGTCAGCCGATCTGGATGCAATAAAATTATCCTGTGGGAAAATGGAGAGCCTTTCAAGGGTGATACCTGCAATTGGATGAGACATGAGGGGAAGAGAAAAAACTTTTTTGCAAGTTTTTTTCCTTCCCCTTCCTCTCATTATTATGAACCGCTGTCAGCCGATGAAATGACTTTCAACAAATTTTTTCTGTCTTTCGAGCCTGCTTCATGCGGAAATCGAAGCGGAATGGAACGTCCACCTCTTCCGGTTTCAAAACCGTCCCGTTCCGGCGCGCCCGTTCGCATTGAATATATATATAAAGATCGGAAAGAGAAATTTCACCCTCTCGGATGTCGGGCGGAGCTTCCATATCCTCGAGGATGCCCTGCGCCTCGTCCAGTTCGCCCAGATGCGCCAGGGCCGAAGCTTTCAGGAATCGCGCCATGGGAACGGGCTCGGCGTCTGCAAAAGAATCCAGCAACGTCCGGTATTCTCCGCTTTCCAGCATGACTTTGAAAACTTCCACGGTCAGCGCCCGGTTCAGCCGGAGGGCTTCCGCGAAGACCGGAATGCTTTCCTTGAGCTTTCCGGACGCCCGCAGAATATTGCCTTTCAAATGAAGCGACCATGCATCGGAGCCGTCCACCAGCTTCAGGGCGCGTTCATAGTCCTCCCTGAAATACCAGTTGACAGCCAGATGATAACAGACCGCCTTCGACGGTTCGGCCTTCTTCAGCCGTTCGAACCACTCGTCCTGCACCATGAAAGAAACGGGTTCGGCATCCGACATGGAGTTCTTTTCGAGGAGCGCCTGCCACGGCGCCTGTTCTTCGCCCGGAACGCCGAAGTCGAGATGGCCGGACAACGGTCCGAGTCCATCCTTGAGGCGTCTCCGGTTTTCGAGCGAGCCCCAGCCTGACCCATTGGAAATCAGGTCGGCAGGCTTCTTAACGAATTTGTTTTTCGCGAATTCCGCATCGAAGAAGGCTTGCGGCGGAATTGCTTTTTTCGCAGCATCGACCGCGTGATTCCACTCTCCCGCGACGTCTTTATAATCCATCCGGACCGCGCCATAGGCTTCGAGCCATTCCCACGCGGTCAGGGGCGGCATGGGAAGGTGCTCCAGCTGGGAAGACGCCAGACCACCCTGAATTTCAAGATAGTTTCCGGCGGGCGCGAGACGCTGCTGCCAGTGCTGTCCTCCGGGACACTGTCCCCAGACGAAAAGCTTGCGTCCCTTGAGACGCGCCGTGGAGCAGTAGGACAGACCGTATCCGTCCTCGAAAACCGCGAGTTCAAATTTCCGTTCATTTTCCGGAATATTGAAGAAATGATCCTTGACGCTCCAGTAATTCACAGGATACGTGCAGTCGATTCCCTCGTTGAACGGAAGCGGAACCTTGCACATGCTGTGTTCGGTCTCGCTCACATACGTATTGGAAAAAGTGCTTGAAGCGGGAACGATGATCCGTTCGCCCGGAGTCTCCGCCACCGCAATATTGCTCCACCAGTACATCGGGATCACATACCGGTTCGGATTGACGATCCGGACCCGTGTGAAAAGATATTTCGAACCGGACGGAAGGGAAAAATCCATCTGGCGCGTGGCGTTGCGGTCGCGGCTGTATTCATACATGCGGAGAACGGGATTGCCGTCGTCGTCCTTCGTAACAGCCGTAAATAGCGGCAGACATGTCAGGGCGTCATGGCCGCGACGCCCGAAGTTCCATTCGATTCCTCCGGCAAACCATGCGTTTCGAATGGCAAGATTACCGATCCGGAGTTCCGAATTCCGATAGACAAGATCCCGTCGGGCTTCCTTGTCATACAGGCTCCAGAGCCGTCCGCCGAGAGCCGGGATAAACTCCGCTTTCAGAAATTCATTTTCCAGTACAACCGTCTGAAAAGTCTGATATTCCGCCGCGCCCGCATAGGAATCGAGCATGGTGTAGGGCATCTGGGTATCCAGAATGCCGTATTCCATAAAAAGGCCGTCGGTCTCGTCGGTCCGCCACGAGATTTTCGATTCCAGCGAACGCCGGAGCGCGGGGAAAGGATTGGGGGCTCCAAGCCGCGGACCCTTCAAAGACAGTTCAGCAAAATACAGTTTCGTCATTTTCCAGCCTCATTAATAAGAAAATCATGTGGGTTCACCTTCCGGGAGCCGATCCTTTTTTCCTGATCGCTGAAATTGGCCGCGACCGAGGTTCCGTCGGAGAACAGTGTTTCCGCAAATGAGGTATCATCCGAATCCGGGAACCGGTGGGAAAGCATCTCCGAGCGATAGGCATTGCGAAGATGTCTGGAAAGCCGAAGTCCGTTGGAATCGAGTTGAGTGGGCAGGAGTCCGTACAGAGCCGAATACGCCACATAGTCTCCGCCGCAGATGCCGCACATGCCCTCGCCGGTGTATCCGAGCACCGAATCGTGATAAACCAGTTGCCACAGCGGAATGAAATCGACCCGCCGCATGGAGGGGAAACGGCGGCCGATCGTGGTAAACGCGCCCAGATCGGCGACATCGGCCATGGAATCCGAAGGCCAGTATTCGCTGGCGACGGAACCGAGATATTTTTTCGCCAGACGGAGCATTTCACGGCGATTTTCCAGATCCCCCCGGCGGGAGAGCGGATGATCCGGATGATGACAGCGGCGCAGCTGAGTCGCCAGAACATCCAGATAAATGGAGCCTCGCCCGAAAATCTCCGCGATCCGCGGGAGATCGCGTTTCGCATATTCCACCCCATTGGTCGTGCAGAGGAGCCAGCAGCGCCCGCCGCGCCAGATTCCGCCCTTGACGGGCATTCCATCTTCCGTGCAAAACAGTTTTTCACGGGAAAATTCAGGGCTGTTCGGGTAGACGTCGATATAGTTGTCATGAACCGAATAAATGAAACCGTCCGAAAGAGAACGGGCGTATTCCGCGGCTTCTTTCTGTTCCTGCTCGGTCCCTCGTTCCGGATTCGGAGGAAGCCGGGTCGGATACCCGCTGTCGAAACCGTACCGGTTCCAGCCGGTGTTATAAACACAGACCCGGTCGAATCCCCGGTCGCGGGCCGTCCTGAAAACCTCGTAGACGCTCCAGTTGCGGATTTTCCCCTCAACTTGCGCCATCTTCGGAGTCGGAACATACAAGCTGTAGGTTTTTTCCACGCCGAGCGGGAGCGTCTTCTGCGCATAGACGTCATGTTTCCAAATCACTGAACCGACCAATTTTTCCACTTCGGGGTTCGCCTCGATCTTTTCCGCCAGCGATACGAACCGTTTTTCCCGTTTCACCACCGAACGATACCATTTCGCCAGAGCATTATAATCAGTGCCGGGCGCAAACAGCTTCATCACCAGAGTGCACGGTTCGTTGGCAAACTGCTTTTCGAACTCAAAAAAAGAATTTGCCGTTCCCTCCCCCGGTTCGGAATTGATCCGGATCTCCGTCGTATGCGTGGTGTTATCCTTTACATATACGGCAAAGCCCGCCTTGTCCGGACGGAGAAATCCGTATACGGGAAGATATGGCGTTCCCGGATTGAATTCGACGGCGCCTGAATCCGGGAAACGGATCACGGTGCCATATCCGTCCGGAATAACCAGACACCCCGGCTCCGAGGTATTCCAGCGGAACAACCCATTCGGAAAGGTTACGTCCAGCAGTTCCTCGCCGATGCCGTCGATGGTATCCGTCGTGAAGGAAACCTCATCGTCATGCAGCGCAATCCGGAAGACAAAACGCAGATCCGGTCCGTTTTCCGGCTTGAAATATTGATTGCCCTTGAAACGGGCCCAATAGGAGAAATGCTGAAAACGGATTACAAGAGAATCCGCTTCCCGGCAGACCCGGGCTTCGGCATGATCCGGAATATCGTGGAAATAACTTTTTCCGTAAAGAAGCGTGGCAAGGTTCCGGGTTTCAAAGACCGTTCCGGAACTCCGATGGATCACCCGGAGAAAAGACGCATTTTCACAGAGTTCAATCCGGACCGACTCATTTTCAAGGGAAAAAAGCATTCTGGACCACTCCTGTTTCTATTTTGCATTCCCGGCCGTGGACTCCCGGACGACCAATGTGGGTTTTAAAACAACATTCTTTTTGTCTCTGTCGGAAACGACCGCCTCCGCAGCCGCTTTTCCCAACTCGAATCCAGGCAGTTCCAAAGTTGTCAGAGGAGGATTCAGATAGCGCGACAACTTCGAATTATTGCATCCGGAGACCGCGATATCCTTCGGCACTTTCAGGTTGTTTTCCGCAAGATGAAGACAAAGTTCGCATGCAAAATCGTCTGTCGCGCAAATCACGGCGTCGGGACGTTCCCGCATGGAAGCCAGATGCCGCGCAACCTCCGGCGCGGAAGCGGTTTCGGGATATGGCGAGTAAAAAATATTTTCCGCCTTGAGCCGGGCGCCGTATTCCAGACACGCCCGCTGCACTCCGGCGCGGAAATCCCTCGAAATCGCAATTTCCTCGCCCGGATACACCAGGGCGAAATTCCCGCGGCCGGTCCCGATCAGATGTTTCGCCAGAAAAAATCCGCCCGCCTCGAAGTCAATCCGGAAGGCGGAGTCCCGCCGTTCCTCCGGAAAATTCTTGACCATCACGCAAGGAAGAGAAGTCTCTTCCAGCCACACCAGAGTCTCCAGGGAAATCTGATACGCGCCCACAAGAATCCCCGCGTATTTCCGGGCAAACCCGGCAATCTGCTCCTTTGAAAATCCGTTCCGGACCTCCAAGATGTCGATGCCGTATCCGCGTTCCCTGAGAACCGAATCGATTCCGCGCAGCACATCCATCGTGATGGAATAGTTCACATAGGCCGTGTCATATACCAGAAAGGCAATCCTCCTGATATTGTCAGTACATTTCTGCATGACATAAGTACCGCTTCCGCGGGTCCGACGGAGACATCCGGCATTTTCCAGTTCACGGACCGCCTGCCGGACTGTATTTCTAGAGACATTGAATTTCTCGCAAAAAACCTGTTCCGTCTCGATTTTTTCGCCCGGTTTATAGATTCCGTCGCGAATTCTGTTCAGAAGATAATCCCGGAGCCGCTGGTGCTTGTAGCGGATGATGCCGTCGGTTTTGCTTCGCTTTTGCTGAGTCGTCATAAAAGTACCTACATTTTGTTTTTAAAATATCTCCAATCTTCCGGCTTTCAAGTCACTGAAGAAAATAATTCATCTTTTTTCCGGTTTCCATCCGGACAGGAGTTCCAAAAGACATTTGCTTTTTCCGTCGCGGGAGGTATAGTGAAAAGAAAAAGATGCGGATGGCCGCCGGGATGACGACCTCCGCGGGAATTCATCTGAAGGAGGGTCTCATGCAAATCAATATTTCTCCGTGCGGACTTGTCTGCAGCCGGTGCGACGCCTACCGGGCGACACAGGAAAACAACGCCGAAAAACTGGAGATGGTAGCCGCCGACTGGCGGAAGCGCTATCACTGCGAAGACATCAAGGCCGAGCTGATCTCCTGCGACGGGTGCATGACCGAAGGCGGACGCAAGTGTTATCACTGCGAACACACTTGTCCGATCCGTCCATGCGCCATCGCCAAAGGGGTGAAAATCTGTTCCGAGTGTTCGGAATACCCCTGCGTCCAACTCAAGGAATTTTTCAGTTATGTCCCGCCGGAACAGTCCGGCTCCATGAAAAAAATGCTCGACGCGATTGCCGAAGTCGAAAAGAAAATGCACTCGGCGTTCTGAAGAAAAACAGACAGACCGGCATTTGCGGAATCATTTCGAAACGGAACATTCCACCTGCTTGAGCTCCTTCGAACGGTCCCTGCCCAGGTCGGCTTTTCCGAAGTCATCCGACAATTTTGGAAGAATCATGTAGAAACGGTCGAGTTCGTCGACTTCGACCGTTCCGCTTTCCAGCTGGAGATTCAGAAGGTGTCCGCCCCGCTGTCCGTCAGCGGAGAGAAAGTGCAGATGATACCCCGGCACATTCACGCCCTTCACATATTGCGGCAGACGATATCCGATCACGGTGCCGGAAACAGTCCCCAGTTCGAATTCCGGCTGTGTCTTCGTAACCTCGGAAAGCGGCTTGTAAGGCCGGTTCTGCACCGGAACCGAGCGGGTCTTCACAGCGGAGAAATTTCCCCGGATGCGGACCGCCGCAAAAAGATTCCGGTTGGGAGCCATCCGGTCGATGAACGCGCACAAAGCGGGAAAATCCAGCGGCTTCCTGACCTCCTCCATGCGGTCGGTCTGAAAGAAGCAGACCGATGCGAAGGGAGTCGTCTTTGAATCCGTCGGCAGATACACCTTGCCGTCCGCCCTGACCTGATAAACCTTGCCGTCCGCCAGAAGAAGTTCGCCGTCCATACGGTCGAACGTGCCGATCCCGAAGTCACCGTGCTTCTTCAATTCGCCGAGGCTCATGGAACCGTCGTACACCCCGGCCAGCAGCGAATTGATTGTCGCGACCTGAGTAATCCTGTTGTGACAGTCTTCCTCCCGGTCGGCCGCGCACCCGGCTGTCAGCAGCAGACTGACCGGCACAAAAAAAATCCACAGTTTTTTCATCAGCGATATCATCCCGATTCCTCCCTTTTCTGTAATTTCATGCGGATCACGGATCCCAATATAAAGGAACTTCCTCCATTTTTCAATTGCGGAAACCAAAGACCCGTTGAAAATGAGGGCAAAAACAGGAACGCCAACGGGCAAGCCGCCGGAGGGCGACAAAAAACCCCGGAAAAAATCCGGGGTTCGAATACAATCCGAAAATTCGGAAACCGATGTCACATGTTCGTGAAGATCTGGAATCCGGAATAAGCCTCCGCGCCGTGCTCGCTGATGTCGAGTCCGCGCAGTTCTTCCTTTTCAGTCACACGGATGCCAATCGTCTTCTTCAGCACAAAGAAGATGCCGAAAGCGGAGACAAAGGAAACCGCGCCGACGCTGACCACACCGATCAGCTGCGAGAGGAACGTATACGAGGGAGAGAAAATCCCGACCGCGAGCGTTCCGAAAACACCGCAGACGAGGTGGACCGAAAGTGCGCCCACAGGGTCATCCAGAAGTATTTTGTCAAAGAAAAGCACAGCGAACACGACCAGCACACCGGCGATCAGTCCGATGATGATGGAAGACATTACGGAAACGCAGTCGGCACCCGCCGTAATGGCCACCAGCCCGGCCAGACAGCCGTTCAGACACATGGAAAGGTCCGGCTTTTTCAAAATCACATCGCTGCAGAGCATCGCCGAAACCAGCGCCGCACACGCCGCCAGTGTGGTTTTCACAAGCACGGCGGAAACAATTTCCGGATTCGCGCTCAGGGCGGACGCACCGTTGAACCCGAACCATCCGAACCAGAGCATGAACACGCCGATCGTTACAAGGGCCATGTTATGTCCCATGATCGGCATGGCTTTGCCATCGACAAACTTTCCGATGCGGGGCCCCAGCAGAATCACACCGGCCAAAGCGCCCCAGCCGCCGACACTGTGGACAAAGGTCGACCCCGCGAAGTCATGAAACTTCAGAGCATCCAGCCAGCCGCCTCCCCAGCCCCAGGAACCGATGACGGGATATACCAGAGAGACATATACCGCGGTGAAAATCAAGTAGGCATTCAGTTTCACCCGTTCCGCGACCGCGCCGGAAACGATGGTGGCAGCCGTGGCGGCGAACATCCCCTGAAAGAAGAAGTCCGTCCAATAGGTGATGGTTCCGTTTTTGTAGGCGATCGCAGGGCCGGATGGCTCATGAAGGCCGAAACCGGCAAACCCGAAGAGATGTCCGACCAGCCAATGCGTTTCCCCGGGATACATGATGGTAAATCCGCAGAGTGCATAGCCGAGAAGTCCGATCGCGGGAGTCAGAGTGTTCTTGAACAGAATATTCGTGCAGTTCTTCGCACGCGCCAGACCAGACTCCACGCATGCAAAACCAAGGTTCATGATGAACACCAGAGCCGCACCCATCATCACCCACAGGTTGTTGACTGAGAAAAGGGCATTGGCGGCGACTTCCGCCGTGCTCGGAGCGGCTACCGCTTCCGCCCCGTATCCATTCATTCCGGACAGAAGGATTACGGCCGACAAGCAAAACAACATCTTCTTCATTTTTATTCCTTTCTACGTTCTTTTGAATTCAGCGGCAATCACTTAACCGATTGCATCCGACCCGCGTTCCCCGGTCCGGATGCGGATGCACTCTTCCATCGGGAGCACGAATATCTTTCCATCTCCGATGTAGCCGGTTCTGGCTCCGGCGATGATCCCTTCAATCGTGGTTTCCACAAATTCGTCGTTCACTCCGATGGCAAGGCGCACCTTTTTCAGAAGATTGACTTCCCGGATGGCACCGCGGTATTCTTCCACATACCCCATCTGCTGTCCGCATCCCAGTGCGTTGCTGACGGAGATCTTGAAGACTTTCCGGCTGTAGAGTTCCTGTTTCACCGCGTTCAAGCGGTCCGGCTGAATATAAGCGATGATCAGCTTCACGTTGACGGTTCCTTTCTTTTTGTTGAGTGGCGTTCCGTAAACATGAAAAAGGTAAAGCAAAATGCGTGCCAACTTCTTTCACATTGCACAAAAAGCCAGAAAAAGAAGTTTTTTTGATGGAAAAATGTCTATTTTAGATGAAAGTATCGTTATTTTCAGGAGACACCAGGGTTACATTTTTGTATATTGATGATCGAAGAATACATTTTTGTAACTTTTCAAACCTTCCTACCAGTCGGCTTGAAATTTTTCGCAAGAAAATCAGATTTCGCATTTGACTTTTTCTTTTCACCCCGCTACATTGATATAGAACTAAATAGAACCATCTTTCCGGAATCGGGGTAAAACAGTGATTTCCTCGCTGAAGAAAAACGAAGTTTACACGGACCTTCTGGCCGCCATCCGCTCCGGGCGGCTCCGGGCGGGCGACAAGCTGCCTCCGGAGGTCCGGCTGGCCGCCGAATTCAAGGTCGGGCGGATCACCCTGAGAGCCGCATTGGAACGTCTGGAAAAAGAAGGGGTGCTGGAGCGCTGCCGCGGCAAGGGAACGATCATCAAGGCGGAACAGCAGAACTCCGGGGGAACCATCATTCTCCTTTACGGATACGATGAAAACATCGCAAGCCCCTGCCACTACATGCCGCAGGAACTGATCCGTTTCACAAAGGAATGCAACTGCCGTCCGCTGATGATGGAACGCAAAACCTTCGAACTGTATTCCGCGGAGGACCTCCAGCGTTTCATCGAGCGCGAACAGGTTATCGGGATCGCCGCGCTGCTGTGTAACTTCAGAGGAGACGAGCCTATCCTGAAAACCCTTCAGCAGCTGAAGACGCAAGTGGTTCTCCTGCTGACCATGGGGAGGGACCCGGAGATCACTCATCTGCCCTGCATCGGAGTCAACGAACGCGAAGCGGTGGAACTGGCGCTTTCCTTCCTGTCGGACAGAAATTTCCGCGACATCGCACTTCTGGCCAACGACGCCACCAACTTCCGCGGATGGGAACATTCCGAATTTCCCGGCCTGTTCCGGAAACACGGGCTTGTCTTTCATGAGGAATGGTATGAGAAGCTTCCTTTCAGCCGCGAACAGATCAAAGCCGCTGTCCGCCGTTATTTTTCAGGGAAGACGCATCCCCGCGCAATTCTCTGTTATTCCGCCTATTCCGCAATCTATATATATGAAACGGCCAGAGAATTGAACTTGTCAATTCCGGAAGACCTCGCGGTTCTGGGAATCTGCGGATACCTCGGCACGCGGGTGCTTTCACCGCTCCTTTCGACCATCAACTTTCATTATGACCGGATCGCCGAACGGGCCATCCGGATGATTCTGGACAGGGAATGCGAAGCGGCACGGGGGAAATTCATTGAGATCAAGCCGATGCTGGTGGATGCCGAAAGCACCGCCGTTCAGAAAAAGATTCCGGCAGACCGTCCCGCAGAGGAAATGAATTCTCCTCAGAAAAAAATCAGGTCCCTGCAAAATATATGACATCAAGGAGAAGGAGGCAAATATGCAAAGGTTCACGGAGACAATTCAGCAGGAAACACTGTCAGGCAGTCATAAAGGAAGGCATATAAGCGGAACATTCCAATTTACATTGATCGAACTTCTGGTCGTAATAGCGATCATCGCGATTCTGGCCTCCATGCTTCTACCCGCGCTGAATTCTGCAAGGGACAAGGCAAAAACGATCGTCTGCAATGGGAATCTGCGTCAGGTTGCGAGCGGAGCGCACGGATACGCCGCCGACTTCAAAGGCTGGATGCCGCATGGTGCGATCTGGATATCCAACTTTCTCTATTGCAAAAATCCTACTCTTCCCCCCGGTCCCTCCGTGGGAGAATACATTTCTTCCGGCGCTCCAATTAATAACGGGTCCGTACGTCCGCCGATGAAAGTCGTCATCTGCCCGATGGGGACCCGTTTCGGAAAAGAACCGGCAAAAGTCGACGATTTCAGCTACGCCTTCAACTACGGACTGGTTCGATCCGTCATGTCCTCGCTGACTTCGGCCAAGACGGAAAATTCCTACCGGGTATTCAATCCGGCAGGCCGTGCCCTTGCGGGGGAAATCGGATTCGACGGCTGGATGGGGGCATTTCCGCAGGGAACGGCCGCCACTCCCAGAGGCTGGGGGGAATATTTCTATTCCCGCAACTATTATATCGCCTACCGCCACCGGAAAAGATGCCATACGGCTTTTGTCGACGGACATACGGAGGCGGTTCCCTTTGAGAAAATCCCCCTGGACCGGAATGCGACATGGGACCCGAACAGTTTCTTTGACGACCATCGCTGACATCCGTCGTGAAAAACCGCTTTTTCCCGACCCCTATCCGTAAAATCAATCTGAATATCCATAGTGACTGAAAGCCATCAAGAAAGGAAACCTGAAATGCACACCTTCCTGAGAAAAACGTTCACCGTTCTGCTGTTCCTGGCGGGAATCGGAGCCGCGGCAGACACGGAAATCCAGAATTTCAAACCATCGCTCTCCCGTCTGCCCGAAGAGAAAAAATCAGATGATGTTTTTTATAAAACGGCGCCGGCATTGAAACTTGACAGCCGGGAAGCCAGGAAGCAGAAGAGAAATTATGTCGACTTCTGTTTTTATATTTTTGGAGACAGCGCACGGGCTCTCCGGGGAAAGAAAATCCGTTTTGAGGCGCAAGTTCAGCGTCTGGAAGGAAAAGTTCCGCTGACTGTAAGCTTCCGGATATTCGGGAAAGGAAACAAACTCATTACCAGCAAAAATGCGCTTGTTCTCACTCCGGCGGAAAATAAGAAATGGGAAAAAATTTCAGCCGGGTTCGCCATTCCTGAGATGGACGGCATTGAAAATATCAATGTTCAGCTGTGCTTCTATCCGCACGGCCTTGGGGAAGACTGCTGGCTGGTGGACGATCCGGTCATCTTCACCGTTGAAAATGAAACCGCCGCTGAACCGTGGCGGAAAGACCTTGGAATCGCCGCGTTTGAACCGTCCCGGACCCCATTGGTTCTGGTTGGAAACGGAATCAAGGCAAAAGTGGTGATCGGGAGGAATGCAAATGTAATCGCACGCTTTGCCGCGAAGGAAATCGTGGATCACATAAAATCGGCGACAGGGGAGGTTCTGGAGATTACCTCGGACGATCCGGGAAAAGGCCCCGCCATTCACATCGGAAACACTCCGCTGACCGCCGGGTATGGAGTCAATCCGGAACTAATGGCTCCGGAAAATTGGGTCGTGGCACGGGTCGGAAACGCGGTGCTGATCTCGGGAGGAGAAAAACCGAATGCCTCCGAAAATGAGATTCTGAGCAGGGCAAACGTTCCGCTCGGAACGCTCTCCGCCGCTTACGAATTTCTGGAAAGGGCCGTGGGAGTGCGCTGGTACTGGCCGGGCAGTCTGGGGACAGTGGTTCCAAATCAGAAAACCATCAGGATCGGACAGCTGTATGAAACCGGATGTCCCGCCTACAATACACGCATGTTCTTTTATGATGTCTCCAGCGACCCGTCGATTTCAAACCGGGAAATGCGCCTCTGGTTCCGCCGCATCCGGAGCGGCGGATCGGTCGGAGACCCGATTGCCATGCATACCTTCATGGACTGGCCGAAAAGATTTGCCAAAGACCATCCGGAATATTTCGCCCTCATGACCGACGGCAGACGGAAAAATTATTCGGATTCGGCCGGGGTTCATCTCTGTCTGAGCAATCCCGAAGTGGCGGCACAGGCCGCAAAAGATGCCGTTGACTGGTTCAGGGCCTATCCCTCCAACCAGTTTTATTCCATCATGCCCGGCGATTCCAACAATCTCTATTATTGCCGCTGCGAACAATGCCAGAAACTGACCTCGCCCGAAAAAGGACCGAGCGGGGTTCATTCCAACGCCACATGGAGCTTCGTCAATCAGGTGGCCTCGGAAGTCGCCCGGAAAGCCCCCGGCAAGCGGATCAAATGCGCCTCCTATGCGGACTATAATGTAAAACCGGATTTTCCCCTTCTGCCGAATGTCGCCGTAACCCTCTGTTTTTCGGTGCCGCCCCACTCCGTCCTTTATGCACGGACCCGCTATCTGAATCTTCTGAAGGATTGGGGGGCTTCCGGAGCGGAACTGTATCTGTGGGAATATTGGAACTCTCCGCGTTATTCCCGCGGAGTCTATGGCGCGCCCTCCCTGTTTCCCCGTGAAATCAAGGGATGGCTCACGCTGGACGGAGATCTCGTGAAAGGGCATGTCATCGAATTGTCCGACATCGATTCCAAGGGAAAAGGCATCAATTCATGGGCGGACTGGCTTTATGACGTCCAGAATGTCTACATCGTCAACCGCCTGATGTGGGACAGAAATGCCGACGTCGAAAAAATTCTGGATGAGTTCTACCCCGCCTTCTACGGTCCCGCGGCGGAACCGGTCCGGCAATTCTACACCGAAATGGAGGGGGCCTGGAGCAGTTCTCCGGCTTCCGGTAAACTTGTCGACTGGGATTGGGAAGCCTGTTGGAAGAAAACCTATCCGCCGGAATTCGTGGACAAAATGATGGGGCTTCTGAGATCGGCAGCCGCGATGAGCAAGGGAAAGGAACCGTATCACAGCCGCGCCCTCAAAACACTGGAAGGATTTCTTCCATTCGAGGCCAACAGCCGGATGTTCCGCGGTCAGAAAACCACGGCTGTCAAAACGATCCGGACCCCTTTCGTGTCCGCTCCACCGGTCGTGGACGGGGATCCGGACGAGGAGGTCTGGAAAAAAGCCGCCCGGATCGCCGATTTCGTGGACAGCTACAACTCCTATGAGCAGAAGGCCCGCACGGAAATGCGTTTCCTTCACGACAAAAACAACCTTTACGTCAGTGTGAAAGCCGAATGTCCGCCGGAGCGCAAAGAGCTCCTCTTTGCAGACAAAGCCAACTCCCGAGACGCCCTCCTGTGGAATTATGAAGGGGTCGAACTGTTCTTTGTCGGCGGCGACTTCGAGCGATACCAGTTCATTCTTTCCCCCGACAGCAAAGTGGCGGATTTCCACTGGCTTGAAAAAGACTCGAAAACGCCCGGCATCCAATGGAATTCCCCTCAGACCCGGGCAGCCACGAAACGGACCCAAAGCGGATGGACGGGAGAAATGGCAATTCCTCTCGCCGACCTGAAGTTCAAAAATCCCGTCAAAGACGGATCGATGCGGGTCAATTTCTTCCGGAACCACTACTATAAGGACCAGAATCAGGTCCAGTGGGAACAGTCCTGCTGGATGCCGACATTCGGTTCATTCCATGACGTTGAAAAATATGGAATCATGCGCCTGGAATGAACCGGAATTCTTACTTCGGACCATTCAGCTGAAGACGCGCGTAATTCTCATATAAGTGAAAATCCGGTTTCGGCATGGCCGGACACGAGGAAAGCTCCTTCAGCGGCAGATAAGCCGAATAGTTCTGACGCGCTACGAAAATCGTCCAGTTGCCTTCATTCGAGAAAGGGCATCCATACTGTTCCATCATCGAGGCGGGAATCTTCATGAGCATCTTCCAGCCTTTGTCGCGGCTCCGCCAGTCGTTCAGCGTTCCGTCAACCCAGGCGTCCACAGAGATGTCCACCGGACAGCGGGCCACGCTCGGCACGAAGAGACGCCCGCGGCTCGGGTAAAAGAAAACCGTGCGAAGACGGTTGGGGGTGCCATACAGTTCCCAGTAATAATTTTCGTTTTCGGGCTTGATGAAAACCTCGACCGTATCCCCCATGGTATAGAGGTGGGTCTGATCCTGCGTCCCGTCGTTGAAAACATCGGAGTCCTCCATGTCGACGCCGACATAGAGAGCTTCCCGGTTCCAGAGCAGCCGGACGTTTCCTTTTTCATGCAGCGTATCGCCGACATTCCGGATTTTTTCCTTCGTCCAGTTCTCATTTTTGAGACTGACCAGCTCCAGCGGGTAAACGACAGCCTTCTTCCACTCGCTCCCGCCCATTTTGGCGTCCATTTTGACTTTGGAAGCGTAAGCAGCCTCCAGTGTGACTTTCTTCATTTTTTCTCCCTTGTTCGGATTCAATATTCAATGTGTTCGCATCATACAACTTCATTTAAAGCGACGACAGAAAAGGCACGCCGGATCATCGCAGAGAAGCACACGCGGATCGTCCTTGATCAACTGAACTCCCAGAGAAAAGAGAGGTTCCACTTCCAGAAGTCTAAGCTCGCCCAGTCCCAGGGGTTCAGAACGGATCTCCAGTCCGCGCTCCACCGCCCTCCGGAAGAACTTGCATTTCTCCGCATCCTCCCGGTAGAAGTCGCGATGTCCCGGCAGATGCTTTTCGATCGCGACGGTCTTCAGCGTGCCGTCCGGATTTTTCACCCGGCAAACGGCGGTATCGAGGAACGGCGCGTTGCAATGGTCCTCCAGATAGTGGAGAAAGGTCGTAGAACCGATGCCGGACCCGAAATGAAGGACTTTTCCTCCGCGTTCGAGCACTTTCCCCATCGGCGAGTCCGGAGAAGCCGGAGGAGCGTATGCGCCATGTGCATTCAGACAATCTCCGGCGGCAGGGCCAAATCCCGCCCACGAATGGGTGATATGACGGCTCCGGAGGGCATCCGGGCACTTTTCCAGAAGCACTTTCGGGACGTTTCCCGTCCATATCTGGGAAATGGAGGACGGGTCGAACGGACGGTAATTCCATCCTTTGTTCAGGCCGCCCAGATAAATGTAAGGACGCGTGAAAGTCGCAAAAAGAGCTGTCCCCGTTTTCCCGACCGCCTTCCGGATCGCGGAAAGGACGGTCTCCGCCCCGCCCCGGACATAACCGCACCGGGAGGTCGCCGCATGAACCAGGAGCAGGTCCCCTTCCCTGATTCCAAGATTGCGCAGGGCGGCGACCATCTCCTCCTCCGTGATTTCCGGCCGCTTTTTCACCTCCAGATACCCGTAGTCCGACAGGAAATTCAAGGCGTTGACATATTTCTTCACGTCTCCTTCCGGGAGCCGTGAATTCCGTTCGTATTCCGCCTCGCGAATGAGAGCGGCGACATCTTTCACGCCGTCCATATTGGCAAGGACATTGGAGAAGGGACCGTAGATCACGCCATTCGGAAGAGATATTTTCTTGTCGGGAGGAACCCGGACAAGGTTATGCGGAAATCCCGGCACACTCCTTTTCATCACGATCCCGGCGGCATATTTCCGCCACCGGGTGGACGGCTGCGGCTCGGCGGCAAGTCCGGCGGAAAGGTCCCGGTATTCCGCATCGAAGCGGGCAAGGATTTCCTCCACAGGCGCTGCCGGCAAACCGCGCTTGAAGTCGGCCAGATGCCGTCTTTCCACCTCGTACATGTGGGCAAAACGTTCCGCGTCCAGTCCGAGTGGATTTGCCTTGATCTCCGCAAGGGTCGTGCGAAGAGACCTTACAGCCTGTTCCAGCGCGGGAACCAGATATTCTTCCTTCGGATTGGCGAGAGCTTGTATGAAAGCGGCATTGAAGGCGGTTCCCCGGACCAATACGGACTCGTCCAGAAAATCCATGGTCTGAACAGAGGAGTGATGATTGTCGCCGAAATCCCCGAGCGGCCAGATTGCCGGAATTCCGATGGTCGGATCACTGAAGGAATCGTCGTCGAAATAGGCCGGTCCTTTCATAATCCAGCGGAGGGCATCCGGTTCGTTCTCCAGTTCCCCGGCCAGTTGGCCGGCGAGCCAATTGCCGTAGAAAGGCGAGCCGCGCCCGGCCGTGTAAATATTCGATATTTTCGTATTCCGCACAGATGCAAGAGTGTCGTAATTACAGCCTCCGATGACTTCGTTTCTCAGAAAACTTCCCCGTTCCGCAATGTAAGCCATATACCCGTACAGCTCCATGGCGAAGAGCAGACGGACCGAAAATTCCGGCACCCCTTTCCGCATCATCAGACGCGCCGTCTCGATCCCGGCGACAACTCCGGTGGGGTCGTCGCTGCTCAACGGTTCATACATGTGGGCATAGATCCATACCTCCTCCTTGCGCCGCCCCGGAATCAGTGCGGTGACGGCGGGAAGTTTCCCTTCATAGCGGCGGCCGTCGCATTCCACGAGAGCCTTCAGTTCCCGATGCGACGCCATGCTCCTGATGCGGTCGCCCGCGGAGGGAGAGACGCTGAAGGAAATGAAGTCGCGGTGACCGGCCAGCACATGCCATGCGCCGTCCTCGGTTCCGGCGTTCACCCATGCCATACAGTCCGGATGCCCGTAACGGTTCCCGATTTTATCGGTAATCACGCCCAGTCCGCCGCAGTCCAAAATCGGGACGAGCGCTTCGGCGCGCGGCATGGTAAAGGGATCCAGCATCACCAGCGCGCCGTTCGGATTCTCTCCGGCGAGGAACTGCGTTTCCGTGATGATTTTGACGACGAGTCCGTCCGGAGGTGTCGCCACGGAACCTTTGATCAGATGAAACGGATGAAGCTGGAAATCGATCTGAGTGAGGCTGTCCGCATCTTTCTCAAAGGAAGGCCGGGGCGGCGTGTCGATCGGAGAAAGGAAGGTCAGCCGCCCGACTGTCGCATCCCAGGCAATGGGCATCCGGATATCATTGTATGCTGTTTTTCCGTCCGCCGGATAATAGAGCAGTTCGGCATTCGGAATGCCTTCTTTCTTCAGCAGATCATATACATATTCCGCGGCCTTGTGATAATCCCTGTAAGTCTGACCGAGTTCACATTTCCAGAGTTCAGCAGTGTGCTGCATCAGCTGTCCGCCATCCACCGCTTTCAGAAAATCACGATAAAGTCCTCTCATTGAAAAGTCCCTTTCTTTCTATGTTGCAAAGTCACCGCTCCGCTATTTTTTGTCATGCTCCGCTGTTTCTCTTTTATGCGGAGATCACGAATCAGATACTCAACCGACTTCAGAAAAATGTTCCTGTAGCGTCCGGTTTTCAGTTCAATGACATTCGGATAACCGCCCGCCCGAAGTTTTGCCGCCACGGATTCCACCGCCAGCACAGCAGGATGGCCGGGGACAGAATGATTCTGAAAATACCGAAGGAAACCGTGAACATGATGATCGCCCCGCAGGATGACGGAATCCGGCGACATCTTCATGATCCGGGCGATTCCGTCACCGCCATCCCCGGACGACTCGACGATCCGATTCCCGGGCAATTCCCGGCCGGCCTCCAGGAAAGCCTCCCGGATTCCCTCCAACGCCTCGCGGTTGGCCGGGAACAGGGGCAAGTCCATCAGGACAGCCGTTCGCCGGAAGGGATATTTCCGCAACGCCGCCGCAAGCATTTTCCGGTATAACGCCCGGACATCCAGCGTCACCTGCGGATGGGCCGGGGCAATATCGTAATTTCCGCAAACCACATACTCGACATGACGGGACTTCGGATATTTCAGGAGTTTCTCGTCCACTTCCCCGTAAATCGCAATGCCGTCGACATCCTCCTTGCTCTTCAGATAATCCTCGAGAGTGAAGTCTTCCTCGAAGTTGGACGCAAGAAGCAGATGAAACCCATTGTTTTTGGCATAAACGAATGCATCATGCAATTCGTGTCCGAGAGGCAGCGGATTCGTGACATTGAAAAAGATGCTCAGCCGGTAAAAAAGGCCGGGACGGAGGTCCGGATTGACATACGTGCCGCTGCCATGAACCTTGAACACATAGTTCTCGTTGCTCAGGATGCGGAGGGCGGAAACCGCCACCTGATATCCGACGCGATACCGTCCGACGATCTCGCGGATGCTGTCCATCCGTTTCCCGGAGCCAAACTCGCCGTTCCGGATTCTCCGGATCAGGTCACGGGCCACCATCCGGCACTGCGGAGTGAATACCTTTCCATATATGGGAGACTTCATGAATCACCAGAAAAATAACACTTTCAATTTTTGATAACACTTTAACTTAACACCATTTTTTCAATTTGCAAGAGAAAGACGGAGGATTATTGTTTCCGCCGCGTTTCGGCCGTAAAGCGCCAGTCGAAGTTTTCAAAGACGGCAAACTTATTTGCCGAGGTGGAGGAAACTCTTCCCTGCCGGGGAGTTGGAGGGAGCGAAGCCCTTCTGTTCTTACCCTTTGCGGCAGATCCCCCGCTCCGAAAGGAGCGAGAGCCGCCGCTCCCATGAGGTTGCCTTTCGGGAACGCCCGGGGATTTCGTGCTTTGCACAACGAGCCTCCGCGGCCGGACTGCGGCAAGGCTGAGACCTTGCATGAGACTTTTTTCAGAGACGGAAAAAAATTCCAGAGGAAGCAAAAACGTCAGAGCGTGACATGGCTGCAGGCATCGAGTTCCCCGCGGTCGATCAACTGGAACAGATTGTCGAGTTTTCCCATGGAAACAGGCTTCAGCAGGATGGCGTTGAAGGGGTCCATGGAGAAATTTCCGTCCGTCTCGGTATCGGCAGTCACCGCGACGATCATCGTGTTTGCCAAATGAGGGATGGCACGGACTTTGGACGCCAGTTCCGATCCGTTCATTTCCGGCATCCACATGTCGGTCAGGATCAAATCGGGCTGGAATGACTTCAACACCTCCAGCGCCTGAGTGCCGGACGAAGCCGTAATAACATCCGTGTTGCATTGACGAAGCATTGCAGTCAGAACCCGCAGATTCATCGCGACATCATCGACCAGCAGGATTTTTCTTCGATCCGGATTCCCGGCGGACATATTCTCAGGGACAGGACCTGCCGGAGCCAAGGGAAGGCTCTGCTGTTCGCGAGTCTCGTAACGGATTCTCCGCAGAGTGATCGTAAAACAGGAGCCGGAGCCAAGCTTGCTGTCGAATCCCAGACTGCCGCCCATATGTTCGACAAGCCGTTTGGAAATGGCCAATCCCAGACCGGTCCCCTCATGGGCGCCGCGAACCGTATCCTCCTGGAAGAATGACTCGAAAATCCGTCCCTTGTGTTCATCGCTGATTCCTACGCCGGTATCCCGGATTTCGATCTTCAGCAATCCAACACAGCCATCCTCCTTCTCGAATGTCACAGTAATGGTGATCCGTCCGAAAGGAGTGAACTTGACCGCGTTTCCAACCAGATTCAGAAGGACCTGTCGCAGACGCTGGACACAAATGTAAAGAAGCGGCAGGGATTCCGGACAGAACAGCTTCATATCGATTCCCTTTTCCTTGGCCCTCAGAGAGAACATCAGGAGAAGTTCCTCGCAAAGTTTCTTCAGATCGTCCTTCTGCGCGACAATATTCATCCGGCCCGCGTCAAGCTTGGAAAGATCCAAGATGTCGTTGATCAGCTGAAGAAGGGTGTTTCCGGCGAAGTTGATTGCCTGAAGGTATTCGACATGCTCCTTTTCGGATATGTCGCCGTTCTGAAGCAGTTCACTGAATCCGATGACGGCGTTCAGAGGAGTACGGATTTCATGACTCATCGTGGCAAGAAAATTGCTTTTCGCGCGATCCGCCGCCTGAGCGGCTTCGATGGCGCTCATCAGCTTGCGCTTGTTCTCGTTGTTCTCCGTGATGTCGATGTAAATCTGAAGAACGCTGGCCACTTCCTTGCCTTCAAAGACCGGCAGAGTCATGACCTGGAAATCACGTCCGTGAATCCTGCATTCCATTTGCTGGGGTTTCTTTTCCCGCAATGTCATGGACAGCGGGCATTTGTCTTCCGGGAGGCTTCCCATACAGAAACTCAAACTGCATGGTTGTTCCAGGATGCGTGCGGCACTCAAGCCCGTCAGCCTTTCCGCAGCCGGGTTGACACGCATGGGTCTGCGATCCGCATTAAAGAGTACGAGAGGAACCGTCATCAGTTCCCATATCATATTCTTCTCATTTTCGCTGCGGGTCAGTTTAATGCGTTCCGACTCCCGCTCCAGAAGGATTTCGATAATCCGCACCGCCGCGAATATCAGACGAACCTCTGCCTCGTCAAAGGACTTTCCGGACGTATCGAATTCCACTTCAATATATCCCCAGAAATTGCCCCGGAATCCGATGCTGACGCTGCAGATGGACTGCATTCCGCGTCTCTTCAGATATGCCCTGATTTTGTTCAGTTCCGGATCATTGTTCCCTTCCTCGTTCAGGTTGACCGTTATCATTTCGCGATTTTTGAGTTTGCGGAAATTCTCCGGATAATCCCGTTCCGAAAACGCGTCCAGACGCGAACAGGAGCCGTTGTCGCCATTTTCCTGAGGAGACCAATATCCTTCCGGCAGGAACAGCGCTTTCTCCGGATCGTGGCGGAAAACCTCGCAGCTGCCCGCCTGAAGCTGCTGTCCGATACGCCGCAGGATTTCATTGAGGACGAAGCGGAAATCCGAGTTGAGCGCCAGCATCTCCAGACATGCGTTGACCGTCACGTCCTGCTGGAGATAGGCATTCATCTGTTCATTGTGCTTCCGGAGCTTTTCCTGCTGCATCCTGAGGTCGGTAATATCAAATCCGGATTCCAGGACATAGATGATGTTCCCGCCGCGGTCAAAAATCGGCTGGGCGCTGATGAGAATTCTGCGATCCTTGATTTTGCGTTCCACCGTATATGGCTTCCCGGTGGAATAAGCGAGATGCCCCGGGCAATTCCCCGGCTGATCCTGACAGCTGCAATACTGCTGGTAACATTTCCCGCCATGAAGACCGGAGCCGTATTTTTCAGAGAAAGTTTCCAGTGCGGAATTGGACTTCACAACATTGAAATCCTTATCCAGCAGAAGGATCGGGATGGAAATGCTCTCAAAAACCTGACGCTGCAGAGAAACGCTGTCCGCCAAAGCGTTCATCTGGGAAATTCTCTCCCGTGCCAGCAGAAACAGATTGGCTGCATTTTTCAGAATGTGGATGTCACATTCCTTGAAGGAACGTTTTTTCCGGACGAAGTCGATACCGATCAGTCCCCGGATATTTTCCTTGTCCCAGATCCCGACCAGAAGGGCAGAGCGAATCTGCTGCTGCTTCAGAAATTCCACAGAAGACTGCAAATCCTCCGGCTGGGGCAGATCGAGGTCATCAAATGCGAGATATTCTTTCCGCAAGAGGCGTTCGTGGTAACCCGCGAAGTCGGTGACTTTCAGATTCTGGAGGCTGTCGATCTGGGGCATGATCCCCGGCGCGACCCACTCATGCGTATTCGAAACCGACATGCCGTCCTCGGAAAGCAGGAAAACATAACAGCGGTCCGCTCCCGCGGTTTCGCCGATCTCACGCAGAAGGAACTGGATCGACTGTTCAAAATCGGGTTGGAGGGTAATGTTCTGAAGGCAAAGGTTCAGACTCCGTTCGCATTCGATATAACTCGTCAGATCGCCGATGACCTTTTCACGTTCACGCTGGACGTTTTTCAATTCGGTGACATCGGTGCCGATGGCAACCAGGAGACGGCTGCCGTCCGAACGGCGGATGCTGATCTTGCTCATCAGGAGGTCACGGAAAGTTCCTTTCGGATCGAGGAAATGGTCTTCGAAATACTGAACTCCGTCCGACTTCATCGTTTCCTTATCGTTGAAATGGAACCGTTCGGCATCTTCGCTTCTCGGGAACAGGTCGAAGTCGGTTTTTCCGAACACCTCTTCCGAATTCTTCCCGAGGAGAGAGCAGAACCCGCGGTTCGCAAGGACATATCTGAATTCGTTTTCAGGGTCCTTCAGGAGCACCGGATTCGGAAAGTTTTCCAGAATGGTGTTCAGCAGGGAATTCGCATCCTCATAGCTGTGGACAATGTCCTGATAGCCGGTCACATCCTGAATGATCCCAAAGAGCTCAAGCGCGTGGGAAGAATGGACATCGGATACGCGGCGGCGCGCGCGCATCACGTAATAATGTATTTTTCCATTCTCGCGGGTGCGATAGGCAGCTTGAAGCGATTGAATGTCGCCGCACAGAAGCTTCCTCCATTCCGTTTCGAAGCGGTCCACATCCTCCTCGATGATCCAGCCGCGCGCCGAAGCCAATCCCTTTTTATCATTCAGCGGCCAGTATTTCCGGCAGGGGACCAGAGTGTTTCCGTGTTTCAGGTCGTGATAGAAATAGTCGACATGCGCCAGTTCCGCCGCATTCTGAAGGAGTTCATGGTTCATCCTGAGCTGGTCGCGCCGCTGGTATTCGGCAGTCACGTCGCGAAACACCAGCACAGCGCCGGTCACCTCTCCGTTCTTCCGATGAATGGGAGCCGCGCTGTCCGCGATGTGGCGGCGGGTGCCGTCTCTCGCAATCAAGTCCGTATGGTTGGCAAGCTGGACAACGGAATTGGTTTCCAGGGCTTTCTCCACCGGAGAGGGGACAATGCTGTCATCAAGATAACTGATGATATTGAAGACCTCCTTCAACGGCCTGCCGACAGCTTCCTCATGAGAATAGCCGATATAACTCGAAGCGACCGTATTGCACATGGTGATCTTCTGGTTGGTGTCGGTCACGATCACGCCGTCGCCGATGGATTCCAGCGTAATACGGAAGTGCTCGGCCGCCTCCGCAAGTCTTTCCCGGGACAGGGTCAGTTCGGATACATCGATTGAAATCCAAAGAATCGTCTCCACGCCGAAGATACTCCTCGGCAGACGCGTAAAACTGCCTCTGCGCCGGCTTCCCAGAAAATCGTATTCCCGGCTCACCTCCTGGCCGGTCCGCAGAACTTCCTTCCAGGCATCGTTAAACAAGTCTTGGAGGAACGGCGAAATATCCCTGACCACCGCCGGATTACGGGGAAGAGTTCCCGCGCTGTTTTTTTCCACCTGAAAGAAATAAATTCTTCCTTTCCTGTCAGCCACCAGAATCCGGAGCGGCATGGCGTCATAGATGGCCTGGGCGCGGAAGGATTTCCGTCTTTCATAGTAAAGGAAAAACAGCCAGGACCCGAACAGAGCCACAAGAGCCGCAACCACCCCGATCCAGTAGCGGTTCATGCTCCACCAGCCCGGCGGCTGATTCAATATCCGAACGTCATCAGGGAGGTCATCCGGGGAGACATCATACTTGTCCAGAGCGTCATACTGGACCATCGGCCGGACCTCCCCCGTCCGGATGGGAATTGCGGAGGCGCGCTCTCCTTGAAGGATCCGGTAGGCCATCTCTCCAGCCAGCCGCCCCTGCTCCGTGCCGGAAACGAATCCCCCGCCATCCACCCCCTGAGCCAGATGCTGGTCATACTTTCCCAGGATCATGTGCGGAACCTGCTTCCGGATTTCAGGCAGAACCGTGAAATTGTTGTGTACGGGATATTCCTCCCGTGAAGAACTCCACGAGAAAAAAACCACGAAACTTTCTTCCGGGAGTTTCTGCAATTCCGAGATCAATTCCCGTGTAGAGTATTCTCTTCCATTCAACAGCCGTAAAACAGGGGCGCCCTCCAATTCGCGGATATGTTTTTCCGCCGCGGCACTCTGGGCGACGCCGTCTGCGTCAGCACCTGAAATCAGGACCACCATTTTGCTTTCAGGCCGGAGTTTCAGTCCCACCTTGACGCTCGGCAGAAATGCCGAAGGTGTCTCGATCCCGGTCATGTTCAAGGGGCTCGTTTGCAATGTGCCATGATAGGAACTGACCAGAATCGGGGTGTCTTCCGCAGAAAGGGTTCCGTTGATGAAAAGATCGGTTGCCGCGTTGTTGCTGACAATGATCAGATCATACCGGTTCGTATCCAGACGACGCTTCAGTTCCAGCAGAGCGGACTGGGCGGGCACTTGTCCGGGGCTGAAGAGGACACCGAGAGCATGTGTCTCGTAGTTCCCGTGAACACTCTTTTCCCTCAGGCATTCCAGAATGCCGTGCCGGAGGTCTTCCGTCCAGCCGTCCCCCGCGGAATGGGAATCGATCAGAAGAATCTTTTTCACTTGCACGGCAGGGATTTCCACATCGGCGAACACGGTCAGGGACAGGAAAGCAGCTATTACGCACAAAGGCCTCAACCAAGATTGCATGGACACCTCGTCTCATCCGGCTTTAATCAAAAAATTGTCCTGCCCCGCATTCTGAATCACAACAAAAGATCAATAAAAAAAACCTGAAAATTCTTTTCAGAAATACGCCTAATAATCAATCGCATAATAATCTATCGAATAATAATTTACCGCACATGGAGCACTTTTCAAACAGGAAAACAAGCCATCCCCTGTTTCTTTGTCTGTTTTTTACACATTCCGGAGAAAAATGAGCCATGGTATAAAAACAGGAAACGCGAGAAAGCAAAAAAGGGGGAGGCATTTTGAGGATTTCCTTTTCTTTAATTCATATATTTCTCTGTCCATGCAAACGAAAAAACAAACTTTTTTCCCGGAGAACTTGAAATTCGGGTTCCGGCAAATTATATTAGTTGTCTTTATAGATTCAGGAATGAACAAAAAGGTTTGGCCATGAAATGGATTTTTAATCAGGAGAATACGCTTGTCGTTGTATGCCGCCCGGTCGCGCTTACCACGGTCAGGCACGGTATTCTTTCCGATCCGGCCGAACGGTAATCCCGCGGAAACCGGGCTCCCTTTCATTCGTTTTTCCTTTTCTTTCCCTGAATTCACCCCAACCCTTGGAATATTGAAATGAAACCAACACCCCAGGAAAGTAAACCGGCCATCAAAGGCGCCGAAATCCTTGTCAGAACCCTCGAAAAGCTCGGAGTGGATACCATTTTCGCTTATCCGGGAGGACAGTCCCTCGAACTCCATCAGGCCATGAAGGGTTCTACCATGCGCGTCATTCTCCCCCGTCATGAACAGGGCGGCGCATTCGCGGCCGACGGCTATGCCCGGGTTTCCGGAAAAACCGGATGCTGCATGGCCACCAGCGGCCCCGGCGCAACCAATCTCATCACCGGAATCGCGGACGCCTACATGGATTCCATTCCCGTCGTCTTCATCACCGGACAGGTCGGAACTCCCTTCATCGGAAAAAACGCGTTTCAGGAAACCGACATCATCGGAGTCACCCGCCCGCTGGTCAAGCACAGCTTCCTCGTGCTCGACGTCAACGACATTCCGCGCATCCTTGGCGAAGCCTTCGCCCTGGCTTCCAGCGGACGCCCCGGTCCGGTCCTGGTCGATATTCCGAAAAACATCCAGCAGGCGAAAGCCGTGCCCGTCTACCCGGATTTCTCCAAGATCGGAGTCCGCAACCATCCGCCCTGCGATACCGTGAATCCCTCCGACATCGAGGCCATCAAGAAGGCGATCAAACGCTCGCACCGTCCCTGCATCTATGCCGGTGGCGGAATCATCGCCTCCGGCGCCTCCGAAGAACTTCGCAAGTTCGCGCATGAATACAATATTCCCGTCGCTTCCACCCTGATGGGGCTCGGCGCCTTCCCCGACGATGATCCCCTTTCCCTCCGCTGGCCCGGGATGCACGGCACGTATTATGCAAACTACGCCATCAACGAATGCGATCTCCTGCTTGCTCTCGGCGCACGTTTCGACGACCGCGTCACCGGCCCTGTCAAAACCTTTGCGCAGGAAGCCTATATTGTTCATGTGGATATCGATTACTCCGAGATCAACAAGAACAAACGCGCCGATCTGGGCATCGTTGCAGACGTCAGGATGGTCCTTGCAGAACTCAACAGGGAACCCGTCCATCAGGAGTACGCCCTCTGGCACAAACAGATCGCAGAGTGGAAGGCAGCCCATCCCCTCTCCTACAAACAGTCAAAGCCGCACTGTCCGCCAAAACCGCAGTATGTGCTCGAAACCCTGTACCGTCTCACCCACGGAGACGCGGTCATCGTGCCCGGTGTCGGACAGCACCAGATGTGGAGTGCGCAATTCTACAAATATAAATTCCCGCGTCAGTTCCTCACTTCCGGCGGACTCGGCTCCATGGGCTTCGGACTCCCCGCCGCGATGGGGGCCAAGGTTGCATGTCCCGACAAGCTGGTCGTCAACGTGGACGGCGACGGTTCGTTCCAGATGAACATCCAGGAGCTCGGAACCCTTTACACCGAGGATATCCCCGTCAAGATGATCATCCTCAACAACCAGCATCTCGGCATGGTCGCGCAGTGGGAAGACCGTTTCTACGGAAGCCGGCATTGCAACACCATCCTCAAGAACCATAAGGAAGGCGGTTCCTATTTTCCGGATTTCGTCACGATCGCAAAAGGATACAACATCCCCGGCCGCACCGTTCACGAACGGGAAGAGGTCGAGGACGCCATCCGCGAAATGCTCGAAACCGACGGTCCCTTCCTGCTGGACTGCCACACGGGCTACGAAGAGCACGTCCTTCCGATGATCCCGCCCGGCTGTTCCTACAAGGACATCCTGACCGAATAACTCAGATCAACGCGGGGGCCGATCCATGGAACGGACAGCGATTCCGGGTTCCGGAAACCCGATTCGGACGGCCCCTCTTCCGCAGCATCTGCGCGACTTTGCGCGCAAGGTTCCCTGCGCGGTGGTCCTCGCCGGAATTCTCTCCGCGATCCTTCCGGGCATCCTTGCGCCGGAATGGCTTCTTCTCCGGATGTTCCTGCCCGTTCTTCTGACGCTGGCGGCGCTGTTCCCGCTGGGGATGAAGGACACTCTTTTCAAAGTTCTTCTTCCGGCGCTGGCGGCCTCGGTCTCGCTGCTGCTTGCGGAATACACGAACCGGAATGAACCGGCGGCGCTTTTTGCGGAATCCCGCCCGGAAACCGGAATCGAGGCGGAACTGCTGGTCACGGAACCTTCCGTCTGCGGCAAAGCGGCGCTTCTTCCCAACCCCTCCACGGTGCGCTGCCGTCTGGTGAGGGCAAGATACAGTCCCGACTCCCCCTGGCGGGAGGTGAACGGCACGGTCATGGCCTCCTTCCCGAAAGACACGCCCGCCTTCTCCTATGGGGACATTTTGCACACGGAAGGTATCCTGAATTTTCCTTCCGGGAGTCCGGTGCCGGGCGCTTTCAACTACGGCGAATATCTGGCACGGCGCGGAATCCGATGCATGTTCCGGACAATGGATCAGCCCGAATTCATCGGACACAAGACATCGCCCTACTCCCTGCTTCTTTCGGGACGCGACCTCCTTCTGGGACGCCTCCTCTCCCATATGGACAGCAAGACGGACCGGGCACTGACGGCGGCCCTTCTGTTCGGCTGTCTCCAGGGAATCGACCAGGAAAGCCGCGGCGATTTCATCCGCAGCGGAACCGTTCATATCCTGACGGTCAGCGGGCTTCACATCGGCATGTTCGCCGGGGCGCTCTTCTTTCTGCTGGCCTTCCTGCCGTTCCGGGTCAAATTGCTCACCGTGCCGGTTCTCACGCTCATTTATACGCTTGCCACCGGACTTCAGATGCCCGCTTTCCGCGCATTCCTGATGCTCTTCTGCTGGTGCGTCCTGCGCGCGTTCCTTCTCCGGGGCAGCGGAATCAATTCCGTATTCATGGCCTGTTCCCTGCTGCTCCTCTGGAATCCGTTCCAGATCCGCGACGCCGGATTCCAGTATTCCTTTCTCTGCGTGATTTTTCTCGTGGCGACCGCGCCCGCGGCCTCGCATTGGGTGCGGACGGCTTTTGAAAAGGATTTCTGGCGTCCGGGCAAAACGATTTCTCCGCTGATGCATCTCAAACGGAAATTCCTTTTCTGGATATGCCTTTCCCTGGCCGGATGTCTGACCGCGTGGGCCGCCAGTTTCGCCCTGACCCTGTTCTATCAGGGAATCAGCGTTCCGTTCGCCCTCCCCGCGAATCTGCTGGTTCTTCCGCTGGCGTGGGTCGCCTTTCTGGTCTTCTGCACCTCGATCGTTCCATGCCTGGTGATTCCGCAAACGGCGGACTTCTTCTCGCCCCTGCTGGCCTTCCCGGCGGCAGGAATCAACCGGGTCTGCGACTTCTTCGCCAATCTGGACGATTTCACTCTGAGCGCCCCTCCCCTCTGGAGCATCTTCGCCGGGATCGCGGCTCTGGCGGTTCTTTATGTCGCCTCAAACCGCAAAGCCTTTTTTGCCGCGCTCGGAATTCTGCTCTTCCTGATGTTCTTCTGGTGCTCCGGACTCTTTTCCCGGAACAAACCGGAAATCGCTGTGTTTTACGGGGGCCGTCAGGAGACGCCCTCCTTCGCGCTGAGCCTTCCGGAATATCATTTCGCCGTCGTCGCAAACACGGGCGACTTCTTCTCGGCCCAATCGGCGGTGACCTATCTGAAACAACGCGGACATTCCCGACTTTCACTGCTGATCCTCTCCGAACCCGGACGCGATTTTTCCGCCGGAGCCAAATACATCTTTCCGAAAATACCCGTGGACACGTTTCTGCTTCCGGAATTCCGGAAAAGTTCCACTCATGCCGCGAAGGCGTTCGAACGGGCGCGGGAAAGCGGATCCAGAACCGTTTTCATGTCTGAAGAAGGCGAAGAAACCATTTACAATTCGCAAATAATCAGAACATTTTCAAAAAACGGCGAATTTTCTTTTGACATTTCCCATTTCGACTTTAATATACATATCCGGATATTTACACGGAAAGACGGCGTTACGGAAATGGAACTTGCTGACGCGCGGAACAAGTTGATCCGGAAGTGGATTTTTCCACGCAGGAAAGAGCCGTCCGCGGTCATTCTCCCTCTGGATCGCGCGCCCGACCGGGAAGAAAGGAAACGCATCAAATGAAAGTCTGCCATTTTATCACACGGCTGATTGTCGGAGGAGCCCAGGAAAACACTTTTCTCTCCGCCAGGGGACTGGTGGAAGCCGGACACGAATGCGTAATGTTGACAGGCCCGTCGGAGGGACGCGAGGGACAGCTTCTTTCCAAGATGAAAAACCCCGGTTTCGAAGTGGTGGAGTCTCCGCTTTTCGTGCGGGAAATTTCTCCCGCCGTCGACTGCAAAGCGATCCGCTGGCTGGTGGACTTCCTGAAAGACCGTAAGTTCGATGTCATCCACACCCATTCATCCAAGGCGGGCATCATCGGGCGCATCGCCGGACGCAAGGCGGGGGTGCCGATGGTCGCACACACCATCCATGGACTTGCCTTCGGACCTTACGAAAACGCGCTCAAGAACTTCATCTACATCCACGCGGAACGCTACGCCGCAAAACGCTGCGACCGCATCTACTCCGTCGCGCAAGCCATGATCGACCAATGCCTCGCACAAAATATCGGACGCCCCGAACAATTCAAGGTCGTCTACAGCGGCATGGAACTCGACCGCTTTCTCGATGCGCAACCGGAGGAAAAACTCCGCGCAGAACTCAACATCCCCGCGGGCCGCAAAGTCGTAGGCGCTGTAGCCCGGCTCTTCCCCCGCAAGGGATACGAGGACTTCTTCCCGGTCGCCGCAAAAATCGTCGAAAAACGCCCGGACACCCATTTCCTGATTCTCGGCGACGGCCCCAGCCGCGCGGACTATGAAAATCTTGTGAAGACGCTCGGAATCGCCGGCCATGTTTCCTTCGCCGGTCTGGTACCTCCGGACGAGGTCGCCCGGTACATTGCGCTGACCGACTCCGTGGCCCATTTCTCGCTGAAGGAAGGACTCCCCCGCGTCGCGGTGCAGGCGCTCGCCGAGGAAAAACCCGTCGTCGCCTATCCGCTCGACGGCACCCCCGAGGTCGTGATCGACGGGCAGACCGGATTTCTGATACCGCCCGGCGACCATGCCGCCGCAACGGAAGCGCTGCTCCGCATCCTTTCTGACGATACGCTGGCCGCCCGCATGGGGCAGGCCGGACGCGCGCTGGTCAAGGACAAATTTCCATGGCAGAAGATGTCCGAAATCCTGATCCGCGACTACGAGAAATTTCTTGCACGGAAGAAGAATGCATGAAAGAACTCCCTGAAGAAAAACGCCTCCTTGAAATCCTTCGGAAAACGGCGCCTTTCGGCATCGCCTTTTCCGGAGGGGCGGACAGCACCATGCTCGCCTTCTTTTCCGTGAAACATCTCGGTCCGGACGCGGTCCGGCTGCTTCATGCCCACACGCCGTTCTGCCCGGGAGAGGAACGTGTTCTCGCGGAAAACGCAGCCCGCGAATTGGGCGTGAAACTTCACGTCGTCACCCTGAATCTGCTGGACAATCCGGCGATCCGGGAAAATGACCGAATGCGCTGTTATCACTGCAAAAAATTCATCATGGGAACCGCATTTGAAGCGCTCCGCTCCATGGGAATCTCCACACTCTGCGACGGCGCCAATACCGATGACCTTTCCGACTGGCGGCCCGGCATGAAAGCCGCCGATGAACTGGGTGTCCGCCATCCGTTTCTGGAAGCCGGACTCGGAAAACGGCGGATTCGTCTTCTCGCGCGCCGTCTCGGAATCGGAAACTGGATGCTCCCCGCCTCCGCGTGCATGGCCTCCCGGATTCCCTGCGGAACCCCGCTGGAGAAAACCGTGCTCGACCGGGCGAAAGATGCCGAAAAAATTCTCCGGGAACGCCTCGGCTTCCGCGGGGTGCGTGTCCGCTGTCTGGAGAACGGGGAGACGGCCCGTATTGAGGTCCGCCCCATCGATCTGCGGCGGCTCTTCCGCCGGGAAGCCGAAGTCACCGGACTTCTCACCGACCTCGGATTCCGGAAGGTCGAATCCGATCCTTCCGGCTATCGCCGGGGCGCCATGAACCGAACGGAACCGCCGCAAAAACCGGAATGATCGGCGCAACCGGACGCGATCGTTCCTTACATCATCCACAGCAGTTTTTATACTTCTTTCCGCTCCCGCACGGACACGGCGAATTGCGGCCCGGAGCCGGAACACCCGTCCCCCGCCGGAGAATATGTTTCTCACGTTCCTCCCGGATTTCGGCGGCAAGTTTTCCGAACCGCTCCAGCGTGTGGGCGTAAAGCATCTTCCAGCCGTCGCAAAGAGCGCTGAGCGACTTCAAGCCGCCCGCAGGGAAACGGTTTTTCGGACAGCATCCCATGCAGAAGTCATAATATTCACAGATTCGGCACTTCCCGTGAACAGCGGATTTCCGCGCCCCGAATTCACGGTAAAGCGGGGAGTCGAAAAGCTGTGTCAGATCATCGGTTTCGACATTCCCGAGTTTCCATTCGGGCGACACATGAAAATCACACGGGTAGAGGTCGCCGTTGTGCTCGACCACGAAATACTGGCGGCAGTCGCCCCCCATGGAACACAGCGAAGGTACACCGTCAACCAGCCGGGACAGGATCGAATCGAAAAGCCGGATCGAAACCTTGCGGATGTCCGACGGATACCATTCGTCGAAAAGTTCGCAGAGGAACCGGCCCCATTGCCGGGGCTCGACAGAACACGGCTTCAGATTCCCCGCGGCGTCAAACTCGACACATTCGATATACTGGTGATACTTCACATCCAGCGATTTCAGATACCGGTAGATTTCCCGGGGATGCCCCTGATTCACCGCAGAAACCAGCGTCAGCACATTGAATTCCGCACGGTTCCGGCGGAGCGCCTCCAGCCCCCGGAGAACATCCGCATGACTCCCGCGTCCGTCCGGCCACGGGCGGCTCCTGTCATGCATTTCCGGCGGACCGTCGATACTCACGCCGACCAGAATATTGCTCTCATGAAAGAAACGCCCCCATTCGTCGTCCAGCAGGGTGGCATTGGTCTGGATCGAGTTCGCAACCCGTTGTCCGGGTTTCGCGAAATTCCGTTGAAAATCCAATGTCTTCCGGAAGAAGTCCAGTCCCATCAGGGTGCATTCTCCACCCTGCCAGCCGAAGCAGGAGAGCGGGAGCCCCAGCGACAAGAACTTTTTCGTCAGCGCGGCAAGGACCTCGTCATTCATCCGAAGTCTGCCGTCCCTGAACAATTCGCTTTTTTTCGAATAGAAGCAGGAAGGACACCCGAGATTGCAGCGCCAGGACACCGGTTTGATCAACAGTGAAAAGTTAGGGTCCATCATCCCGCTCCGGCAGCCTCATTTCGCAGGCTCCTCTTCCGTGACGCATCCGCCGGATACTTTTCGGGAAAGAAGTTCCGCGTGCCGGATCAATTCATCCGTGAATTCCGCAAAGCGCTCCGTCGTCACGGAAAGTTGTGTGCAGGCGGTTCCAATCGCGCCGACAAGATGTCCGCGATGATCGTAAAACGGAGCGCCGAGCCGCATCCGTTCCGGGAATATCTCACGGTCATCGAAGGCAAATCCGTTTTTCCGGATGTGCGCGGACCATTCGGGCAGCCGTTTCTTCAGGCGCACAGGATCCGCAACTTGACGCAGCGCCTCCTTTTTTTCCCGGGCATTCAGTGACAGATAGAAAAGCCACCCCCACGGAGAAGTCGAAAGATCGCGGACAATGACCCCGACATCCATCATCACGATTCCCCCTTCACGCTGTTCCTTCGCAATCGACTGATATTCCTTCCCGCTCCAATAAAGGCAAAGTGCGGTGCAGCCCGTTGCATCGACAAAGGATTTCAGCACGTCGGGCGCTTCCGCCCGAAGCCGTTCCACCGCGGGAAGTCCTCCGCCGGGAAAACTCATTCTCGGCCCCGGACGCCATTTGCCGTCACCCTCGCTCTTGACCGCGTAGCCCCGGAGAGAGAGCGTCTTGAGAATCCTCGCGACACTCGCCTTGCTCATCGGAAGATTTGCGCAGAGCTCATTGAATCCAGCGCCCCTGTTCAATGCAAGGATTTCCAGCACGTCGAGTCCGGCATCCAGCGCGGGAGCAAAAGATTTTTCTTTTTCAAATTGTCTCATATACAATACCATAGTTTATTATATGATATTACTATATGCTCTTTTTTCAGTGTGTCAAGGAGGAATCCGGGAAATCCCATGGAATCCGCGACGAACCGCCGTTCCGGGACTCTGGCGTGCGCTCAAGAACAAAAAAAACTTCCAAGGGGGTTACGATTCCAGCAGCCTCCGGTCCGTAAGGGGGTTCCTACGGACTTCCATTGATAAGTTCCCGGTTAACGGGACGGATATGCGCAAAGGAATTCAGTCCGCGACAGAACCCGCATCACCGGAACGAAGGTATTATTTGGAGGCGGTGCGACCGGAGGAACTACCGTTTCCGGCTCCTTTTTTCACCAGCGGCGGCAATTTGGCAAAATCGTTCGCAGGACCACGATATGACCAATAATCCACACTGTCGCCTACTAACAAAACAGTAATAAGCCGACCGTCCTTACCTTTCCAAGACAGAAAATTGCCCTTCGCTTTGGGAGAGAAGTAAATGGTTCCGTTTCTGAGTATCTTGCAGCCATCCCCGGCATCCGTCAAATATCCGTTGAAGCTATATTGAGCCGAAGAATTGACACGCATCACGCCATGTGACTCGAAAGAAGAAATATACATTGTAAAACGTTTTGCCGGTACAAACGCATCAGGCGTTTTCCAGGTTCCTTCCTCCGATTCGAAATTCACGCTGACAGTTGAAGAAACGGGATTCCCGCCAGACATACTCTTGCGCCCCTTCTCAAACTCTTCTTCGCATTCATTCTGTATTTCATCTCCTTTGACTTCATCCTGCAGGACCACTCTGTCACCGACGTCCTTGAACAAAACACGCAAGTATCCCGCACCGAGAACTGAATCCAGTTGTTTACTGTTTATCCCCTGTTGAATCCGTTGATAAGTCCGAAGCGTTACTTTCGGAGGAGACAGCAAGAGCCAATAGAAATAGTAAGCAACGGCCGCGAGCAGAACGATCCAAATCAGCTTTTTCAAACCCGGAAATGAGATGTTCATAATATTCCCCTCCACGTATTCGGAAACGGATGACCTCCGGCATCAGCGCCGGATTTCTTATCAATATATCCCACCTTTCCTCCAAAGCAAACCGCAATCGCATGGAGGGAATCAACGTGAGGCTCAAATCCGGAAACAGGTTTTGACTCCGCCGATCATCATCTGCATGGCGACGGCTGCAATGATCAAGCCCGTCAGACGGATCAGCGGTCCCAGAAGATGGGTCCGGGAAAGGAACCCGTTGATCGCCCCGGAAAAGAGCATCAGAAGGAAGTTGACCAGAATCGCCAGCGTGAGAGCGGCGAAAGTCGCCAGCAAACCGTTCGCGATGCTGCTGGCGATGGAGGCGGCGATCATGCCCGGTCCGGCGATCAGCGGCGCGGCCAGAGGCACCAGGGAAATCTCGGTGAAGTCGCTTCTCAGTTTCTCCTGCCGCCGCTGGATGAAACGTCCTTCGCGGATCGCTGTCCAGCCGATCAGAAAAACGACCATGCCGCCTGTAATCTGGAGCGAATAAAGCTCCACATGGAAAATGCGGCTCAGAATGAATTGTCCCGCTCCCGCCAGCAGGATCAGAATGCTCAGGGCCGCCGCCGAGGATTTCCAGGACAGTTCAAAATTCTGGTGTTTCGTGAGTCTGGGTTCATACGTGGACAGAAACATGATTTTGCTTGCGGGGTTCAGCAGTGCCAGCAGATAAAAGGCGTTTTCGCACACAGGAGCCATTTCCATTTTCCGATACATCTTTCTTTTTGCATTGAATAATTTTTTCGCATTTAATATACTTGAAAAAAATAATTCAATCAATATATTGAAAATGAAAAATCAATACCGTAAAGGAATCAAATCATGGAAATCACGCAGATCCGCTACTTCATCGAACTGGCCAGGGAACTTCATTTTGCACGGGCCGCCGCCGGGATCGGCATCACGCAGCCGCCGTTGAGCCGGAGCATCCAGTCGCTGGAAAAAGAGCTCGGAGTTCCGCTTTTTTCCCGTTCGAACAAATGGAGAGTCTCCCTCACCGCCGCGGGAAAGGCGTTTCTGCCGGAGGCGGAAAGACTGCTCCGCCAGCTCCGGTATGCGGAGAATCTGGCAAAGGCCGCCGGAGAGGGAGAATACGGCCGCCTGACCATCGGGGCAATCTCCTCGATGATCGGGAATCCGGCGTTTATCGACACGCTCGGAGACATGCAGAAACACTTTCCGAAAGTCACGGTGGAAGTGATCGACTCGACCTCGGCCGGGTTGACCGGGCAGATCCGGGAACGGACCATGGACCTGGCCCTGATGCGTCTCTCGGAGGAGCTTTCCGGAAACGATGAACTGGTCTGCGAAAAACTGTATGACGACGATCTGGCGGTGGTTCTGCCACGGAAACACCGTCTGGCGAAAAAAGCCTCCTTCCCCGTGTCGGCGCTGGCGGATGAGCGTTTCATCCTGGTACCGGCAAAGGCTTCCGCCGTCTTCCGGAATTATATCTTCCGCTTCTGCGAAATCCGGGGCGGATTCACCCCGAACGTCTCCAAGGAGATCAGCAATTCCTACACGGCATTGCGCCTGACCGCGGCCGGACTTGGAATCACGATCGTTTCCGCGGCTTACAAGGGAATGTTCGGAACCCGCTTGTGCTATCGGCGGTTCAGCGACTTCCAGCCGCGTCTTCCGATGTATGCGGTGCACGCGGCCGAAAACCTGTCTCCCTCAGTGAGTTTCTTTCTGAAACTTCTGAAAAAACGCATCGCTGACTGAAAAGTTTTCCGGTTTCCATCAGGAATGGTTCACCTCGATGCCGTTGAGAAAACGCATCGAGCCTTCCTGAAATTTGTTCTTGTCATACAGAAAATCGAGGGTGAGCATACCGTTCTTCACCTCGATCTCCTTGATTTCCACAACCAGAGCCTTGTCAAAGTTTCCGCCGGTTGCCTTGTAGACATCGAAATCGTGCAGGACCATCTGTCCGTCGGCACGGAGAGAGAAAACGTTCTGTCCCTCCTTGTAGCCGGGCTTGTAGCCCCATTTCAGGAACAGTTTTACGTTGTATTTCCCATCCGGGACTTTGAACTTGTAGGCGTCAATGTCATAGATTTCGGTACGGAATATCTCCGGGTACGCCGTCCCCTGAATGCCGTCGATATTGCGGATGACCGTCTTGGCGTCGTGCCCCGCATGACCGTAGAGTCCGTCAAATTTCTGATCGGGGAAAAAGAATGTGCCGTCCGGGGCGGTGTAGAAGAAGGTGGCTCCGCAGTTCACCCGGAAAATTCCCTTCCTGATGAGCGAGTGCTGCTTCTTGATATTCTCGACGTCCGCCACTTTTTTGAGGAGGCTGTTCATACGGACGGCAAAGCAGAGACGATGCGTCTCCGCAAAGCGTTTTTCCGCAAACGCCTTTTCGATCGCCGGAATCAGTTTTTCCTCCTGTTCCACGTCGATTCCGTTCTTCTTCAGGAAGCGGACCGCCTCTTTCAGTCCGGCGATGCGTTCCTTGTAGAAGGCGACCGCTTCAGCGGGTTCCTCCGCCAGAGAAACATTCAGGATTCTGACATCCTTGCCGGGGAAGAGGAAACTGCGGAGCTGGAAAGGTTTGAGCTCGATTTCATGTCCGGAAAGCGACTCGTCCGTGGAGAGGTCGGTATAACTTTCCGTGCCGAAACCGAGGAATCCCTTTTTGTCGAACTCCAGACGGACCTTCACCGGCGTATACAGCATGTTGACCACATAGAAATACGTGCCGTTCTTCGTGGGAAGGTATCGTGCCACGACCGGATCGGTGATGCCGGGCGCAGTCTTGAAGGGCTGCGCGGGCAACGCACAGTAGGCCTGTGTGAATTCGCGGGTCTCCTCGTCGCGGCCGAGCGACCCGAGGGGCTGTCCGCCGACCGTGATCTCCTGGGCATCCATCGCGCCCACAAGATAGGCGGGCTCCTTCAGGAAGAAACGTCCGTGCGCCTTGGGGTCGGAATCCTGAAAATAGGACGGGAACTGTTTCGGCAGCAGTGAATTGTTGAAGGACTCGAAATAGACGTTGTAGACAATCGCGGCGTCAAGCGCGCCGTTCTGCTTGAAAAGGCCGTTTTCGGGGCGGCCCGCGTCATACATCTGCTCATTGGTTTCGGGTTCCGGCCTGCCCCAGAAAGCGGCGTTCCGGTTGGCGGTGGGATAACGCGTTGCGGAGAGGCGGACGCCCGGAATTTTCTTGATTTCGGCAACATCCACGCCGCGCTCGTCGTACATCTTGTCATCCTGCTTGAGAGAAACGATCAGTTCGGTGTCCTTGCCGTATTCATTCAGCAGCGCGCGCAATCCGGCAATGAAACGGGTCACCTGCTGCGAACGCCATTTCAGCCATGCGTCGCGCTTCTCGCCGGTCAGGAAATGATAACGCTCCGGACCGGTCTTGAAGGGGACCTGAATACCGGTGTCCTTCGTAAAACGGGCAATGGTGTCATCTCCATATCCGTTCCGGAGGGAGTCCCATGTGCCGAAGAAGTCGGTAAAGAAGACCACTCCGCCGAAACCGGGATTGGCGCCGTGACGACGCAAGGTTTCGCGCAGATGGTTTCCAAAGAGACGCCGCACATCGGGATGCGAAAAATCGGCGCGTTTCCCCAGTTTTCCGCTGCGGATCGCGTTCCCGAAGTTGTCGACCATAACCATGCCGGCCTTTTCGTAGTCGAAGTCCACGCAGGCGGAATTTTCCATCTCCGGAATGTTGTAGTAGGTGAGCATGGCCATATATCTGACGTTGTGCCGCGCGAAGGAGTCGAAAAGGAAGGAAAGCTCGCCCGGACGGAACGGGTAGAGGCCGTTTCCGACATGGCCTTCCACGGGGGAGAACCCGACCCAGTAGCGCCATGTGGGATAGTAGAAGAGGTCCTGCCCGGTATAAGCGAAATAACGCATCAGCTCCTCGTTGAAGAAAGCGGTCGGACTGGGATATTTATCCTTGTCATATTCATAGTCCGCGTTCAGGTTGTTGAAGAAAGTCTGGTCCTCGTCGTTGTGTCCGAAACGGCGGTGTTTCATGCCTTCTGGATAATGGATTGCCAGACGCGGCAGAGGTGTTTCGATTTCATAAATCTTCACTCCCGCCAGAGCCGCCGGAGAGTCCTTCGCAAAGGTGCGGGCCTCCAGCAGATAATTGTTCACCCCGGGGAAGAAAATATAGGAAGCTGTCTGCATCGTGCCGGAATTCGGGTATTCCCCGCCAGCCTGAATTCCGCTCTGGAGACGGTCGCGGTTGGTGGTGCCCTTCGCCTGTTCCTTATACATGTAGAGCCCCATGTTGCGGAGTTTTTCGTCGGGCCAGGCGAGCTCGAGCAGAACGGGTTTGCCCAGCACGCTTTTGTCGAACGGAATGACGGTGGCGAAGCGATCCATGGTATTGGGCCCGGCTTCAAGGTAGGGAACACCGTTCAGCCTTTTCGCAACGGTCCGCCCGCTTTGCACAATATCCTTGCTGTTCGGATCGGAGAAATTACGCTCGAAAAGAAGTTTTCCTTTCTTGAGCGCCGTTTTGACGGGCTGAAGCGTTGAAACGGGATCGCTGTAGCTGCTGATTTCGAATGTGCGCTGGAAACGGTGTCCCTGCCATTCGACGTCGGCAACAAGGGAATACGTGCCGGAAGGAAGTTTCACTTTCGGAAGTTCGACGTCGAGGGGACGGTCCGCCGTCAGGGTTTTCTCCAACCGGCTGACGCATTTGCCGTTCTTGTCGAGGAGCTGGAGGAAAAGTTTGACGTTTTCCGCCTTCAGAAGCGGCGTGCCGGGCACGGGATGGGGCAGCATGTAATAACCGCCGGGCGCGACCTGAACAGCCACGGGTTCGGATTTTTCGCCGTCGACAATGGCACGGTCCACAATCATGTCGACCGGCATGACCTTCCGGTATTCGTCGTAGATTTCCTTGTTGGAAAGGGTGCGCTTGAAGATTTTCAGGTCGTCGATGGCATATTCATCCGTATTGCCGAGCAGCAGCTCCTTGAGGTTGTCGAGATCGGCGTTAATGAACACCGGAGTGCGGTTGTGCTTGAAACAGACCGGATAGGGCAGACCATTCACAAAGAGACGGGCGTTGCCATCCGGACGCCATGTAACGGCCGCATGAAACCAGTCGCCTGGAGCGGGCGCCATCGACCGCATGAAATAAAGCGGGGTTTTGCTGTTTTTGACGGCGACATTGACATTCAGTCCGCGGTGTCCTCCAGCCACATTCCCATAGGAAGCGGTGAATTGGGGAGTTTTGCCGCCGTCACCGATGCGGAGAACCGCCGCCCCTTTGTCGGGATTGGCCTTCTTCACCCAGAACATCACGCCGCCCACACGGTCGTCAAAACACTTTTCCAGATTGTATTTGAGATGGGAGCCGGTCCCCTTGAACGAAAGTGCCTGTCCGGAGACGCCCGGCACGAACTCAATATTTCTAGAAACCGCGGGCGAAAGCGTATTTCCGGCGGCATCCTTGGCGTCAGCCGTGCCGTCGAAGGAGGCGGAAAAGACGGGAGGCTGAATGCTCTCGACCGCTTTCGGAACATACTCGGCAACTTTGAAATCCGCGAGTTCATAGGTACAGTTATAGGAGTAGAACGAGAACTTCTTCAGGGGAATGAGTCCCGCGGGGATCGTGAGGACCACCTGCCGGTCCATCATCACACATCCGTTGACGCGGTCGAGGAGGATTTCACAGTTCATCCATTGGGTGTTCTCTCCGGGCTGGATGACAGGCTGATTTCCGGAAACAGCAGGGAGTTTGCCGCCATTGCGCGTCAGCAGGACAATCCCGCCTTTGCCCCGGGAATGGAAGAACGCGGTATAGCCGTCACCGCCCTCCATGGAAAAACCGAAATGGGCGTCTTTCCCGACAGGCGGAGTAATTGCGAGGACCCGGATGCGGAAGGTGATCCTGACAGGATTGTCGGAGGTAAAGAAAAGAGCAAGCGAACCTCCGTTCTTGAAGGCGGCCATGCCGTTTCCGATTCTGACCGCTCCGGCAACCTTGAAGTCGCCCTGATCCTTCTTCCCGGAAAAGTCCTGTTCAAAGAGGATCTTGCCCGAAGGCTCCTCCGCCTGAAGTCCGACGGTTCCCAGGAGTGCCGCACATGCTCCGGCCAGAAACAGGCCCATCGCCGAAAAAATTCCTCTGCTCATGTCCACCCTCCGTATATGGTGTTTATTTCAATGGAATTTCTGCTGAATCTGAAGAACTACAGGCAGTCATCGGGTCTCTCGTTCTTTTTCATAGTATCACGCCTTTCCGGAAAGGTCAATCAGGATTTTTCCATTTTGGCCGGGATATAACTATATTTGGCGTTTTTTTCAATTGACTCTTTCCTGAAACCGAGGTATAATAAATAGGAGAACAAATATCCGGAATCAATGACGGGAATGACTCCCGCTTTCCATAAGTTCGGAAGAAAATGTTCAGGAAGGATAGTGAGCGAATGAAACGGAATCGTGAGCTTTCATATCAGGTCAACACCGTCCAGTGGAACGGAAAGGTTGTGTCGCGTCTGCCGGAAGAATCTTACCTGCCCCTGTTCAAGATATTGAAGTCGCTGGATATCCGCGAAGTCATGCTGTCCGGCTATGTGACGCTCGAGGAGGCCGACTTCGACATGAACGAGGAAACCGTCCGTATGGGAAACCTGCTCGACTCCATGGGAATGCGTCCCGCGCAGCACCACGGACTGTCCGCCGTTTACACGCCGATCGGCACATCGCAGGAACCGGTGATCGAACGGCTGATCCGTTCCGTCCGTTACACGGCGAACCTCCGTTCTCCCGCGCTGGTGATCCACCCCGGGCATTATCACGATCCGGCAAGCTGGAACAAGGTTTCAGTCAATGATTTCTATGAGGCTGAGGTCTCGAAACACGGAATGGAAGCCGTCCTCGAAACGGCTGGAAAAAATCTGCACGAGGCCGGAAAGGAAGCGGAGAAACTCGGCGTGAAAATCGCAATCGAGAACGTGGACCGTTTCGAGCCCATGGGAGGCGCGGCATTGCTCCCGCGTCTGGTCGCGGCTGCGGATTCTCCCGCCGTCGGGTTCTGCCTCGATTCAGGCCATGCCCATTGCTGCGGACAGACCAGCGTCACCGACTGGATCGCCATTATGGGCGACAAACTATTCACAACTCACTTCCACGATAACCGGGGCGCCCGTCTGGACGCGCTCACCGACAAAAAATGGGTCAGCCCGACCGGCATCGATGAACATCTTCCGCCCGGATTCGGCACCATCCCGTGGATCGACGTCATTCAGGCTCTTGACGCCATCGGATACGGAAACACGGTGAACTTCGAATCCGGCGCATGGCCGGATTGCGAACCGGAGGAAGGCTTCCGCCATGCCATCTGTTTCTGGCGGACCCTGGAATTTCTGGCGGAAAAAAAAGCCGCCGGAAAACATTGATCCCGCACGGGGAGATCCTTATGAAATTTCAGTCTGAATATTATCTGGTGGACATCGACGGCACACTGACGGACTACCGTCCGGGCGCCTGTGCGCCGGAAAAACTCCTTCACGGCAACTTTCTCCTTCCCATCATCCGCGATCTGATGGTGGAAAAAGGCTGGGACAAAACCGAGGCTGAAAAAGCCATATTCGATATGAAGGAACGGGGCGTCTTCTGGGATTATACGGAATTTATCGCCGAATTCGGAATCCCGACCGGGGAAACCTTCCGGCGCCTCCGGCAGTGGCACCATGACAACCTGATTGTGTACCATGACACCGTCCGGCTGATCAAAAAACTGGCCGGACAAGGAAAACAGCTGTTCGTCATGAGCAACAATCCCTACATGGGCTGCATTTTCAAGCTCCAGGCGGCGGATCTGGCGAAGGATGACTTCTCCTCCCCGTATTTCCGCCGCATTTTCGGAACGAACATCCTGCGCGGATGCAAATGCGTTCCGGATGTCTGGAAGCGCGCCTTCGCCCAGATTCCGGCCGAAATTCCGGAAATCGGCGTGATCGGAGACAATCCAAAGGAAGACGGCGAACTCCCGCGTTCGCTCGGCGTAAAAGACATTCATATCATCCCCCGGGCAACCATCGCCCGAGGAATCGACAGAGAGGAAACAAAGAAATGAATCTTACGGACTCCCTTGCAGAATATATCCTCAAAACCGTGCCAGACACACTCAAGGAACCCTCCGGGCTCCTGAAACATCCTTACATTTCCCCCGGCGGCGTCTACGCGCGCACCCTCTGGGACTGGGATTCCTACTGGACCCTGTTCGCCGTATTCGGAATCGCGGAACGCCTGAAACGTCCGGAACTGATCGACAAAGCGGCTCCCTATGCGCGCGGAACCTTCTTCAACTTTCTGGAGCATCAGGGACCGGACGGCGCACTGCCGATCCTTCTTGAGCCGAGCGACGAAGATCCCTTCGACTGCCTGAAATCGCCGGACAACAACATGGCGAAGCCTTTCATCGCACAACTGGGACTTCTCCTTCTGAAACAGAACCTGCTGAAGACGGAGGACATGGCGGAACGGATCTACCATCTCCGCGCATTCCATCAGTGTTACGAGAAACGTTATACGCACGCACCGACAGGGCTGGTGTTCTGGGCGAAGGACTGGGGCATCGGAGTCGACGACGATCCCGCCGCATGGGGACGTCCCGAAAAATCCTGCGCAACGCTGTTCCTCAACGTTTTTCTTTACAAGGATCTGCTGGCCGGAGCGGAACTCTCCGATTTCGTAGGGCGTCCGGACTATGCGGCGGAATACCGCGAGAAAGCCGGAAAACTCGCGGACGCACTCCGGAAGTACTGCTGGGACGAACGCGAAAAATCGTTCTTCTCCGTAGACGTGCAATGTCGCGCGAACATTGCGAAGCACCGCTGCTGGGGCGCTCTCAACTTCAAGCTCGACGCCTTCTGGCATGTGCTGAAACTGAAAATTCTATCATGGAATTGCGTCCTTCCGCTCTGGGCCGGGATCGGAACGCAGGAACAGATCGACGCCTTCGTGCGCGAAAATCTGGTCGAAGGACGCCTCCTGAGCCGCTACGGTGTACGTTCCCTCTCGTTCGACGAACCGATGTACGCCCCCGAGGTGGCCCGCGGAAATCCCAGCAACTGGCTCGGCCCGATCTGGCTCATCGCCAACTACATCACATGGGATATGCTGAAGAATCATGGACATGAGGAACTGGCCGACCGCGTCGCGGAATCCATTCTCACCCTCCTTTCGGACGACCAACATAAAAACGGCTGTTTTCACGAATATTACTCTCCCGAGACCGGACGCGGCATCTCTTCGCCCGGATTCATGAGCTGGAATGCCCTCGCGGGACTGATGACTTATCAGAAATAAACTGAAACCGGAAGAAAAATAGAACAAATGAACAAAAAATTCTACGAAGACAAAGTGCGCGGATGCTGGCTTGGAAAATGTCTCGGCGGCATCGCCGGAATGCCCTTCGAAGGCGTCCCGTACATCCCGAACCTCACCGAAAAGAGCATCCATGTCAAGGATGTCCCAAACGACGACCTCGAAATGCAGCTGATCTGGCTTCACGGGCTCAAGAAATACGGGCTCGGACTGGACGAAAAAGCCATGGCCGAAATCTGGCTGGAACACATCCCGCACGGCTGCGACGAATACAGCATGGCTCAGAGAAACCTCCGCCGGGGAATCCTCCCGCCCGCAAGCGGCTGGAAAGACAACTTTTTCGTCGACGGCATGGGCGCGACGATCCGTTCGGAAATCTGGGCGCTGACTTTCCCGGGACGCCCCGACGCCGCCGGATTCTTCGCACAGCAGGACTCCCAGGTCGACCATTGGGGCAACGGCGTGCGCGGCGAGATCTTCATGGCGATGGCCGAGAGCATGGCGTGTGTCAATTCCGACATCGTCGCCTCACTCCGCTACGCCCTTTCCAAGGTTGAAAAAGGCACGGAACTTCATCACACGATCGGCAAGATCTTCGCTCTTTACGATGCCGGAATGAGCGAGAAGGACGCATATGAATATATTCTTCTCCACTATCAGCGGCATCCGAATTTCACACATTGCGTAATGAATCTGGCAATCATCGTTTTCGCGCTCCTCTGGGGCAAGGGCAATTTCATGAAGACCACTCTTCTGGCAGTCAATTGCGGACGCGACACCGACTGCACCGGCGCTTCCTGCGGCGCTTTCCTCGGAATCGCCCTCGGCGAAAAAGCCTTCCCGAAAAAATGGAGACAGGCCGTCAAGGAGGAACTCATCCTCAGCGAATATGTGCGGATCGTCCCCGGCGTTCCCCTGACTTTCCCGGAACTCGTGCGCCAGACGATCGAAACGCATGAAAAGCTCTTCTCCCTGCTGAAAAAGAAATATCCTGCCTATAAACCGTATGTTCCGACCTCCGCTCTGCCTTCGCTGGACGCCTCCACGTGGCTGCTTCTGGAGGATGCCTCCAATGCGGACGCCGTGGAGAAAGCGCTGCTGAAAAAAGGCAAATATTCCGGCGGAAAAACTGTCCGTTTCGACGGTCTCATTCTCGATCTTTCGGAATACGCGCATGACGCGTGCACGCTTGATCTGTTCACCTTCGTCCACATGGAAAACAAGGATGTCAAGCCGGAGGATGTGATGATTTCCGCCACGGCGGACGTCGGCATGACCCTCTGGATCGACGGCAAACGGATCATGAACCATCATTCGCGGCTGAAAATGCTGCCGTCGTTCCACCGAGCCGAGGGCGGTGCCGCCTTCGCTTTCCCGCTTCATTACGGCGACCGCAAGCTGATTCATCTCCGGCTGTATTATTGTCTGCCGCCGATGAAGGCGTGCGTCATGTTCGGCAATCAGTGGAACGATCATCTTGAAGGGGTTCGTTTTTCTATGAAATAATCCGTGTTCGAACAGAAAGTCCTGCAGTCGGAACTGTTTTCTCCCGCCTTGAAAAACGACTGAAGAGTATTTTTCCAACGCAAGGTTTGAAAGAGACGTTTCTTCCGTCTATATTACGCCGTCCGGGTTTCTTGAAAATCTTTCACATCCTTCTCTTCGGACTATCATATTCGAGCTGAAAAATACTGCCGGTTTTCAAAATAGGTAAAGGAGAAGTTATGTTTTACAGATGTCTGCTGCTTCTGGGACTCCTGTTGATCGGGACGCGCGCATATGCGGAAAAAGACGGACCCGTCGTAATCAAGGTGACGAACGTATTCTTCCAGGCGAACAATCCGGACAACCCGTATGGGATTCAGCTCTCGAAGCTGATGAAACATAACAGGAATATTCAGGTAAGGGAATGGGGCGGAATCTCCCTGCCGGGCGTCGGAAGCACGCTGATGATGTCGCTCGCCGGAGGCACCGCGCCGGATATGGGCGTCTCCTTTTTCCACACGATCAACAACGACATCAAGCAGAATTTTCTGTATCCCCTGAACGAATGGATCGGGGAAGACACGAACAAAAACGGAATTCTCGACGACAATGAGGTCAAGTGGAAACCGTGGCTGAATTTTCGTCCGCTGTGGCGGCGGATCGTGACCGTGGACGGCAAAATCTACGGGATTCCGGTTCCCATCACAGCCATTCAGGGGGTCATCTTCCGCACGGACCTCGTGAAGGCCGCAGGACTGGACCCGAACAAGCCCCCGGAGACGTGGGACGAATTCTACGAATGGTGCAAAAAGCTGACCGATCCCGGCAAGGAAGTCAAGGGCGCTGTGCTTCAGCAGGGGCAGTGCGCGATCGCATTGCCGCCGATGGGATACACGTTCCTGCCGTGGATTCAGAGCGCGGGCGGCGAACCGTTCATCCAGATCAAGAAGAGTCCGAAGACCGGAAAAGAATATGAATTCCCGATGGACGCCGAAACTTTCCTGACTCCCGAAGGCGAAGACCTTTCGCATGCGCCGTCGGTCTGGAAGGCGAACTGGGACACCCCGGAAGGAAATGCGGCGCTGGATTTCTGGCATAAGCTCCGCTGGGGGAAATTCAAACTCGGCGACACGGAAGTTCAGGGAGTGGCTCGGCTGGAAGGCTCCCAGCGGGGCATGGGCGCTTTCGAACTCCTCGGAAACGGGGAAGTTGCGATGATCATCGGGTCGGTGGATGATCTGGCAACCATTGGAAGTTCGGCCAAGATTGATCCGTCGCTGCTGAGCTGGTTCCCGATCCCGGCGGGACCGGGACCGAAAGGGCGGCGCGTGGTCCAGATCTTCCAGCATTACGCTGTAATGTATGCGGGCATGGCGAACCGTCCGAAAATCGAACGCGACGCCGCATGGCAGGTGATGAAAACGGTCGTATCGCCGGAAGTACTGAACAACTCGGTGCAGTCGCAGGCGCTGAGCGGCATGAGCCGCTTCGTTTCCCCCCAGAAGCTCAAGATGCTCGGCTATGAGGAATACGTGCGCGACGTGCCCATGAACATCCGCAAGAATTTCGAGGATGTGGAAAACGGGAAAATCGCTTCAAAAACAGAACCTTTCGTTGGATTCTGGCTGGTGATCGACTCCGCGTTCAACCGTCAGGTGCTCGGCATCCTGCTGGGAGCGAACGGATACGACTTCGACTATAAGGGAGCCGCCGCCGAACTCCAGATTCAGGCGAACTCCGGCATGATGTTCGACGTACCGGAATCGGTGCTTGCGCGATACCGCAACCTCGCCCGAGTCATCGCAGTGCTTCTGGTGCTGATCATGGGGTTCCTTCTCTACAAAATCCTCTTCTCCTACCGGATCAAAAAAGGCGGTTCGAAATCGGTCTATACCGGATGGATTCCTGTCGCATTGATCTGTCCAGCATTGCTGATTATCGCATGCTGGCAATACTATCCGCTGCTGCGCGGCATGTTCATGGCGGTACAGGACTACAAGATCGTCGGCGAATCCAAATTCGTCGGACTTGACAACTTCATTCTGCTGGGCATGGACAAGAGTTTCTGGATGAGCATTCTTCGGACGGTTTATTACGTATTTTTGAATATGATCCTTGCGTTCCTCGCACCGATCGTGCTGGCGATTCTCCTGACCGAGGTTCCGAGGGGAAAAATCTTCTACCGGACACTCTTTTTCCTGCCTCAGATGACCAGCGGAATCGTCATCGCGCTGATGTGGAAACTGATGTATGCGCCGACGCCCGCGGGCTTCTTCAACCAGCTTCTGAGCTATCTGAACTACATTCCGGGCGTGCACATCAGTTCGCAGACATGGCTGAACGATCCGCAGCTTGCGATGCTGTGCTGCATCATCCCGTCGGTCTGGGCGGGCATGGGCATGGCGAGCCTCATTTATCTGGCCGCGCTCCAGTCGCTGCCGAAGGAACTGTATGAGGCGGCGGAGATCGACGGCGCGGGCTTCATCATGAAGCTGCGCCAGATCACCATCCCGTATCTATTGCCGCTCATCGTGATCAACTTCGTGGGGGCGTTCATCGGGACGTTCCAGAGCATGGGCAACATCTTCCTGCTCACCTTCGGAGGACCCGGCGAAGCCACGACCGTCGTCGGCCTCAAAATCTGGCAGGAGGCTTACGTGAACTTGCGTTTCAGCATGGCCACGAGCATGGCCTGGGTGCTGGGCTCCGGTCTCATCGGGATGACCTACATCCAGATCCAGTTCCTCAAACGCATCGAATACCGCCGGGCCAACGACTGAAACAGGGAGGAATTACACCATGAGTCTGATTGCCGAAGTCGGCCGCAAATCCGTCAAAAGCCGCGTCATGATCTATACGATCTATTCCCTGCTGACCCTGATGGGCGTCTGCATGGTCGTTCCCTTCATGATCACCGTCTCGGGAAGCCTGAGCAACGATTACGATTACGACAAGTTCTCGCCCGTCCCGACCAGTCTTTTCTCCGAGAAGGAACGTTTCCTCAAGGGGCTCGTGCCCTTCTTCAACCAGTACCGTTCGTGGGGCGATCAGCTCCGCGCTGCCTTCCCGGACATCCCCGACTACTGGAGCAACTGGTCCATCGCCGGACGCGACACCGAAGGCGTCCGCAAGTTCGCCTCGAACTATCTGGACGGCTATGAAAAAAACAAGGATAAAATCGCGCGTCAGGTCGCGGATTATCACGAGTTCGCAAAGGACTATCCCCTCACGGATACCGTCGCCTGCGCCGACATGATCGACGTGATCCGTTTCATCCAGAAGGACTACGCCCGGATTTACCTCGAAAAACACCCGGATTCCAAGCTCTCCGGACGCGCCCTCCGGAAAGCCGTGCTGGAAACCCTCAACAACGACTGGAGCACCTCCTTCGAGACCGTTTACAACATGAATTTCGACCGCGAAGTGCAAGCCCCGATGGACTTTCAGGGCTGGTTTCCGAAAACCGCCGAACCCCGTTTTCAGGCCTTCCTCCGCTTCAAGGAACATCAGAGGAAACTCTATCAGCCCGCCGGTCTCGTCGTGCCCTATTCCATGCGCGCCGTCTGGTATAAATTCCTCCAGAGCGAATTCGTCTCCCTCCGCTGCGGCCACCCCTTCACCATCGCGGACTACAACCGCATGGCCGGAACGAACTACACCGATCTGCCGAGAACCCCCTTTCCCATCCATGATTCCTTCGGCAAGCCCATACGCGAACTGTGGGAGATCTTCCAGAAAGAATACTATCCATTGCGTCTCGTCCGCCTCAAAGTCACGTCCGAACTCGAGAACGCCTTCCGCGATTCCGCAAAGGCCGCCCTCAAAGACCTGAAAATCGCCAACCAGATCCTCGGCACGAACTTCAAGTCATGGGAAGATTTCAGACTTCTGCCGTATCCGTCCGACAAACCCGAAGACGCCAAGATGCTTGACCTCTGGCGCAACTTTGCCAAGACTCTGCCACTCGCCTCGCGCGAGTTCTCCTCCTCCGAACATGCGTTTCAGGATTTCGTGCTGAAAAAATACGGCTCGGTGGAAGGCGTCAACCAAGCCTACGGCACCACCTACAAGCTCAAGGAGGAGATCTTCCCGCCGTTCCACGCGGCCTATCTGGAGACTTTCCTCAAGAACCAGTATTCCATGACCCTGCGCCCGATCACCCGCAACTATTCGCTGGTGGGCGACTACCTGCTGTTCAACGGCAACGCCGTGCTGGTCACCGTGGGACTCATCCTGCTGACCTTATTCTTTACCCTCACAGTCAACCCGCTGGCAGCTTACGCCCTCAGCCGCTTCAGTCTGCGCGGACATGACAAAATCATCCTTTTCATGCTCGCCACGATGGCCTTTCCGACGATGGTCTCGGCAATCCCCGCCTATCTCCTGCTCCGTGACTTCGGACTCCTCAACACCATGTGGGCCCTCGTCCTTCCGGGCGCGGCCAACGGTATGAGCATCTTCATCCTCAAGGGCTTTTTCGACAGCCTGCCGATGGAGCTTTTCGAGGCGGCGACCATCGACGGCGCTTCCGAATTCCAGATCTTCCGCGTCGTCGCCATGCCGCTCGTGAAACCGATTCTCGCGATTAACTCCCTGACCGCCTTTATGGTCGCCTACAACGGATGGGAATGGGCCCTGATCATCTGTCAGGACAAGTCCATGTGGACGATTGCCGTCTGGATGTATCAGGCCAGCATGTGGTGGGGCAATTCTCCGTGGCTCGTGAGCGCGGGCTTCATCCTCACCTCGATTCCGACCCTGATCGTCTTCCTCTCCTGCCAGAAGATCATCCTCCGCGGAATCGTCATCCCCACCATGAAATGAAAAACGCCCGGAACCGGGCGCATTGTATCAGAAAATCAACAGGGCGAACTCACTCTCGCCCTGTTTTTTATTTCTTCTCGAGCGACCAGACAGTGAACCTGTTGTCCAGCGCAAAGCGGTTTCCGGCGGACGCGTAGTCGCAGAGTTTCAGGCCGTCGGAAAGTTCCCATACAGAAGAGATTCCTTCCGGTGCGGGAATCATTTTTCCACGGCAGTCTCCCGGTGCGGGAAGATCGACTTCACCATGATCGGAAAGTCTCGAATCCTGCGCCAGCACAAGCGGACCGGACTGGACCGCGATGCGGGAAAGATCGGGAGCCCGGACCACACGGAGCGAGAGATCGAAGTCGAGCTCGACGCAATCACCGTCGTTCCAGATCCTCGTCAAGGAGAGATATTCTCCGGAAAGGGCTTCACAAACCTTCCCGTTGACTTTCAATTTCGATTTTTCTCCCCGCCACGAAGGGATCCGGAGCAGAAGCGTCCACTCCTCGGGCACGGAGACATTCAGAACTATTTTCACTCCTCCGCAATACGGATAACCGCCGGAAATCTCCAATTTTCCGCGATTCTTTCCGGGCGTTGCGAAATCAGCTTCCATATCTTCGTACAGATGTATTACCATTCCGTTTTCCGCGCACATGACCGCGGAAAGCGGAGCCATGCCGAGGGCTTCCGGGCCCTGGGCCAGACAGCAGTCCTCACCGAATCCGCTGATCTGATCGTCGGCCGCGCGTTTGTTTGCGGAGCCAGCCAGCGGCGTAGGATTGCCGTGCGTCCATCCGGTTCCATCCGGACGCATGGCTCCCAGAATGCCGTTGTAAAGAGTCCGTTCCATCTCGTCGGCAATTGCGGAAACACCGGTCACCCGCAGCAGCACATCGCTGTAACGGAGCCAGGTAGTCGAAACACAGGTTTCTCCAAGCAGCACGCCCGGATCACGCCGGGTCTGGCCCCATTTGCCATAGCCCCAGTATTCCCCGCCCATGTCCTTGAGTCCGCCGATCCCGGTGATGAATATTTCATATTTTTCCACCAGACGCCAGTAAGCGGTCAGAATTTCTTTGAAATGATCCTCCGGCGCAACCCGGTAAAGTTCAGCAATCCCCTGAAAACAGGAAGTCAGTTCGTAGGCTTTGCCGTTTCCGATTTCGGCAGGGGGAACGCCCGCCAGCGCCGCCTCGAAAATATTATGTTTCTGGGAACAGCCCGAACGGACGATTTCACGGGCGAACTCCAAGAACCGTTTTTTCCCGGTAATCCGGTAGACGCCGACCACCGCATCCAGAATCGACGAGGCCGCAAGCCCCTGATGTTCTCCGCATTGACGGAGTGTTTTTCCCGACGTTTCAAGCTGTTTCATCAGATGATCCAGAAGCCGTTCGCAGGCATACGCCACCTTCTCCGAGCGCTCGATTTCCTCATAGTAACGCACAAGCGCGTGGAGGACGTATTTCCGCCCCCAGATGTCCCACCCGCTCAACTGGAGATTCTCCGGATAACTGCTGATGCATCCGTCAGGGGTTTGCGTTGAAAGAAGGTCGCTGACGGTCGCACGGATGATTGTCAGGAGTTCAGGGTCGCCGGTCCCGCGCCATGCATGGATGGCGGAACGGACGATCTTGCCCCAGAATTCGCTTCTCCACAATCCATCCTTCTCCTTGCGGAAACGGAACGGGTCCACCAGATGTCTGTAATCGACTTTTTTGAGACGATTTTGGACTGTAAGATACAGCGCATTTCCCAGCGGGCCCTTCAGACGGACCGTTCCGGGAGGAAGATTCACAAAGACATCCTTCATAATTTTTCCCTCATTTCAACTTCAGAAAAGCCTCAAAAGCAGCCTCCGCATAACACCGCATTCCGTTGTCGTTCGGATGCCACCGCACAGGAGCACAGATTCCGGTTCCCGTATTCGCCGGATCATTTTCATACGGCGACACGTCAACAAAGGGGATGGAGAATTTTTCGGATACCTCTTTCTGGACCGAGTTAATGACTTTCGCATTTTCGGAATAGTTCGGGCCTGTACAGGTATCGAACTCCGAATAACAGCGCGGGTTCCAGATGCCGATTGTGAGTATCTTCGCATCCGGGTGCGATTCGCGAAGACATTCGAGCATGCGTGTGAAAAGAGTCTCGAATCCGGGCAGGGCATCCCCCGTGACATGCTCCCCGCTCTGGAAGACGATGAGGTCGGGACGCAGGGACAGATCACGGATTTTTTCGAACTGTTCCGCATTCCCGGCTCCCTGAAAAACCAGACGGACTTTCCGGCCGGGCATTGTCCCCTGAATTTTTACGGACAGAAGATGCGCGTAATCCTTTTCCTCGCGGGAGGCGGCCATTCCGCTGACATGATCCCATCCGTATTTTGCGAGAATCTCCGGACTCGTCCGATGCCGGGTGATACTGTTTCCCACCATGAGAATCAGAAATTCACGTTCATTTTTCTCCCCGGATTCCTTCCGGCTGTCGGCGGAAAAAAACGGCAGTTTGTCTTCATTGCCCATAAAAACGTCTCCCTTGGAAAATGGAATTCATTATGCTCAAACCGTTAGATTTTCATTTTATTTATTATACTCCATCGCGCCTTTTTTTCAATTGACATAACTTTCAAATAAAGGTATAATCCTCGCAATCCGCGAAGCCGCCTTGAATCCTTCCGTCATGAAGCATAATTTAATAGAAAAATTGTTATCATTGTTTGAAAATATAAAATAATAATGTATAGTATAATAAAATTACAACAATAAGGTATAAATATGATTCAAGTAGTGGACCGGACTTTCGATATTCTGGAGATGCTGGCCCGGGAAAATGTTCCGATGAGTAATTCGGAAATTGCCGTCCGGATGAATCTGGGCATTCAGACCGTCAACAATCTGCTGCGCACACTCTACGCACGCGGATATGTCACGCAGGATGAATCGCGGAATTATCTTCTGGGCGCGCAATGTTTCTATCTGGGAAGTTTCGCGGACCGGTGGAAGACAGTCCGCCAGATGGTTGCGGAACCGTTGAAACAACTGGTCAAGGCCTCCTCCTTCAGCGGGTTCGTCGGTGTGCTTGACAATGACCGTCTGCTCGGCATTGCCCTGCTGTCGCCCGGGGAGACCAACCTGATTCATCCGCGTCAGGACTGGTGGAATGAACTGCATTCCACTGCCACCGGAAGGGTTCTGCTGGCTGCGCTTTCTCCATCGGAACGCGCCCGCATATTCGCCCGCACCACCCGTCGGAAATACACCGGAAAAACCATCATCGACGCAAAGGAGCTGGAACGGATCTGTGCTAAAACGGCTCGCGACGGTTACGCCGAGGTAAAAGATGAATCTCGGGCGGGGGTTTCTTCTCTTGCGGTTCCCCTGCACGACATCAGCGGGAAAGTCTTTGCCGCTCTCGCTCTCCATGCTATGGACAACGCATGGAAACGGGTTCCACTTGAAGTCAAACTGAAGCATCTGATGAATACGGTAAAGCGTCTGGAGGTCCGATGAAATGTACACTGGCTTCCTGCTTGCCGTTCTGACCGGATTCACCTGGACCGCTTTCGGCGTGGTGATCAGTCGCTGCGCTCGTAAGGATTTCGACATCGTCACCTACAGCATGGCGCAGACACTGACTACTTCCGCAATGGCCTTCCTTTTCTACGCGCATCCCATGAAAATCGAACTTCGGAGCTTTCTGATTCTGGCGGCCGTTGTGCTGCTCTGCGGATTCCTGAATTCCGTGGCTCAGATGATCGTGAAAATCACGATGGAACGCGGCAACCATGGTCCAGTATGGGCAATTGCCCAGTCCTCGCTGGTCATTCCTTTTCTTGCGGGCATCATTCTGTTCGGCAATCGCGGAACCGTCGGACAATGGTGTGGAACCGTCCTTATTCTCTGCGGAATCCTGCTCCCTTCCGCCCATCGTTTCAAAGATTTCCGGCAATGGCTGCTGCCGGTGCTGGGGTCCTTCTTCATCTTCGGAATCATTCAGACTCTTTATGCATTGCCATCGCAAGTTCCGGAATTGAACGATACGGCGGGAATGCGCCCGATGCTGGCCGCGTTCGGCGGTTTTCTCGGGTGGGAAGTGATCCGCCGCGGAGAAAAGAGAAAACTCACCCCCAACAAGGCGACTCTCCTTCTGGCGCTCTCGATGGCGGGACTGTCGGTAATCAGTCTGAAGATTTTCTTCTCCGGGCTGGATCACCTGAGCGCGGCCGGAATGGGAAACATCGGCTTTCCTCTGATCGTGGGAAGCAACATTCTGGGATTCTCCCTTTACAGTCTGTTCGTTCTGCGGGAACATCTGAACCGGCTGGAGGCGGCGGGAATGCTCTGCGTTCTGGCCGGAATCGTCTCCGTCGCGCTTTGATCCGGAAAATCTGAAACACCATTATCAGGAAAGGAATATCATGGAACGCACACTCAAACCGTTGATTCCCATGGGCGCGATCACCGGGCGCCCCACACGGGAGGAACTGATCGAAACTCTTGAAAGTTATCGAAAAGTCGGGATCGAACAATTTCTGATCTATCCCCGCAGCGGACTCGAAGTGGAATACATGGGGCCGGAATGGCTGGAAATCTGTCGTCACATCTTCGAATATTGCGATGAACACGGGATGGCCGTCTGGCTGTACGACGAATACAACTGGCCCAGCGGCAAATGCAAAGGAAAAGTCATCCGGGAAAACCCGGATTTTGCCTCAAAAAAACTGGTTGCCTTTTCCGAACGCAATTCCTGCCGCAGTGAAAATCAGGATGTCCCTGAGGAGGAGTTCTTCTGGACGGAAGTTTCCATTCCGCTTTATGCAGACATCCTCGATCCGGACGCCGTGGATTGTTTTATTCGGCTGACTCATGAGTTTTATTTTCAACACTTCGGAAGTTATTTCGGGAAAACCATCCGGGGAATCTTTTCCGATGAACCCAGTTTCAGTTACGTCACTTACAAGCCGCTTGCCGGAAATGTGCTGGAAATCCCCTATTACCGGGGACTCAAGGAAGACTACCTCCAGGCAACCGGACACTTCCTCACGGATGATCTGGAAGAAGATTTGCGGAGCCGGACTCCGGAACATCTTTGGGAAACTTTCCATTTCCTGCTGGAACAACGTTTCCGGCACATATATCTGGACCGGATCCGCAAGTGGTGCGATGCACATCATATCCTTTTCACCGGACATCTGATGGAGGAATCGAATCTTTCCAATTCGATTGCCTACAACGGGCGTCCGACAAATGCAATCCGGGGATTCTCCATGCCGGGAATGGACGAAATTTTTTCATACACCAGTTTCGAAAAAGTCGAATGGAACACCTTCAAACTGCTGGAAAGCGCGATGAACGGTCCCCGAACCGACGCACTGGCGGAACTTTTCGCCCTTGGTCCGGCGGATATCCCTTTTGTGATCATGCGAGAGATGATTTACCTCACAGCTATTCATGGAGTTAATCATTTTGTGACCGCCGTTTCCGCGCTGGATGCCCGCGGAAATGTGGAAAAACCGATCTATTACAATCCGATCTCTCCGGCGCAGCCATGGTTCCGGCATATCGGAATTCTGAATGACACGGCAGAGAAGGCTGCTTCGCTCACCCGCAAAAAGTCGACCGCTTCCATGGCACTGCGATTTCCCCAGCGGGCGAGCTGCCCAAACTGGGTTTGCTGTTGTACCCCGGCACTGACCGTGGATTACAGTGAACTGGTCCGGGCTCTGATCAACGCCCAATGGGAATTCCGGCTGATCGGTGACGATGAAGTTGCGGAGAAATCTTACCGCGTAGTTCTCAATCTTATTCCAGGCGGAGCCGAAGAAGAACGTACCGGAACCCATTTCGGCGACATCGCCGGAATTCTGGACTTTCTGGAGAAAAATCAGACAAGACGTGCGCGGCTCCGTTTCCGGGACGGACGTCCGGTGGAAAGAGTCCTGCTGAAAACTTATGACGATGCAACGGTCTGTATTGTCAATACTTCGTCGGCTCCTCTTTCCAATATTTCGCTGGACGGAAAGGACTTTTTCGAGCTGGAACGGGATGGCGTCGCTCTCTTTCCGGAACCGGTGGAATCCCGTCCGGAAAAAGTAATGGATTTGAGCGGAGAATCCTTCCTCGCGACATTGGAACATCCCAACAGCATGCGCTGTATTTTCGCCTCGGAAAAGGAATGGAGGTTTGAAGTCGCGGGGGACACGGAAGCTGTCCTTGCCCTGCGAAATTACGGAGGGCGTGTCGAAGTCGAACTCGACGGAAACACGCTCATAGCTGACGCCTCATGTAAAACCATGCCGGAAGGATTCAGGCAACTTTATCGGGAGAGTAAGGTAATCCCTCTGAAATCAGGTGCTCATATCCTGCGCCTGACCTCAGGGGTTCCAGACATTCCTTATCTTCCGGCGGCGATTCTTTTCGGCCGATTTTCGTGGCGGGAGGACGGTGTGCTCCGGTCCCTGCCGCAGGAACCTCTTCCCGCAAAAACGTTTTTTGCCGAACACGGAAAAGAGTTCACCGGAACTGTTGTTTTTCAAAAGGAAAATCTTGATTTTTCGGAATACGACGCCATTGCTTTTGAATGCCGGGAACTGGCGGTAGAAGCATTTCTCGACGGAAAGTCTCTCGGCGTGCGCCTGTGGGCTCCCTTCGTGTGGGACATCCCGGAAGCGCTCCGAAAGGGGGGATCGAAGTTGGAATTGCATGTCACAACCTCCATCGGCCCGCTGTTCGGGAACTATCCCGATTATCTCTCCGCGGACGATCCCCTCCGGAATGATTCATGGTTCAAAAACTATTGGCCGGGAAAAAAAGGCTGAACATATCATCTATGAGTTCCGGAAATCTTCCGGAGAACTGCCGACAGCCCGCCGGATGCACCTTGCGAAGTAGTTGGGGTCGTTCCAGCCGCATTTCCGGGCAATCACGGAAATATTCTCATGGGTGTATTTAAGCTGGGAAAGCGCATTCTGCACCCTCACTCCGGTGATGTATTTCACGGGACTGATTCCTACCTCGGCATGAAAGCGCTTCGAAAAAACAGTCCGGTCCAGTCCGAGCGAGTCCGCGACCGATTCGACGCTCAGCTGAGAGTTCCGCCAGTCGCGGTTGATTTTGTTGACAGCCGCGCGGATGACCGAATCGCCCTCCCCCTTCATGGAATTGTTGTCCGCCGCACAGCAGAGAAGACGGTAGGCAATGCATCCTGCATCCCTTTCGCTGGCAGGAGTATTGGTCGAGATCGCTTCCGTGAGTTCAAGAAACAGCGGAATTGGCACTTTCCCCGCTTTGTATATGCCTGCGTGGTAGATTCCGAACTCCGATGCGATCGTCGCAGCCATCGGACCGTCCATCGTCCACCAGCGGTATTCCCAGCGTTCCGAGGCGGCTGCCAGATTGTGGATGTCCCCCGGAAAATAGACGGCGATCTCGTCCGGATTCAGAAACATCTCTTTCCCGTTGAACAGAAAACAGCCGCGTCCTTCGATGCACCAGAATACCTGAAGGAAGTACTTTGCAACCGGTATCTCCCGATAGGTTCTGCCCACAATGTAATGACCTGCGCTTCTTGCGCCCAGAGGGATTTTCTCCAAGGGAAAACGCGAGGGGCGGTAATACCCTTTTTTCTGTTCATCCATTTCACAAATGTCCTATATAATTCACATTATTCTTCTTGTATCAGGTATGAAATATAGTATAATATAACCACAGATCAGATAATATCAAGTCACATTAATCCTTATTCAGGAGAAATGAAATGAAGGGACCCAAGGTAGTTCTTATCGGTGCCGGAAGCGCTTTTTTCGGCAGGCAGACCGCCTGGAGCATGGCAACCAAAGAAGCTCTTTCGAACGGCACTCTGGCACTCGTGGATTATGACGGGGAAAAACTCAAATGGATTGCGGAGATTGCGAAGAAGGCGGCCAAAGCCGTCAAGTCGAACCTGAAAGTCGAAGCGTCCACAGACCGGAAAAAAGTGCTGAAAAATGCGGATTTCGTTGTCCTTGCATTCGCCAACAAAGGGGTGGAATTGCGGGGCATCGACGCGGAGATCAGCACGAAAAACGGCATGATCATGTGTTCTGCAGACACCGTCGGGCCGGGCGGCATCATGAGGACGCTCCGGGAAGTTCCGCACCAGAATGAAATCCTAAGGGACGTGGAGAAACTCTGCCCGGACGCGTGGGTCATCAACTGGGTGAATCCAACGGCAGCAATGGGCATCGCGATGATGCGCCATTTCCCGAAAATCAAGTCATTGGCCATCTGCGACGGCCCGCACAACCCGCGTTTCGACAACACGCTGATTATCGACGCCGGCCTCGCCTCCAAACCGGAAGAAATCACCGACGAACTCCGGAGCAAAGTCAAAATCCGTTCAGGCGGAATCAACCACTTCAACTGGCTCTTCGAAATGAGTTATGAGGGGAAGGATCTGATTCCGGTCATCAAAGAAAAGCTCCGCATGGCGACTCAGGCGGAACACATCGCTGCATCTGAAGACGGCAAGGTCACTCTCACCAACAAGATTGCGCATCAGGTCGCCGAAGCCGTCGGTTTCATCCCGAAATGCATCTGGCACACACAGGAATATCTGCCTTATTTCCAAGGACACAACGTCAACACCAAAGACGCTCTGACCATCATGAAATGGAACATCGAAGTCAGGAAGAAATGGATGAAGGACTGCTGGACCGACATGAAGAATATCGCTTCCGGAAAAAGGAGCATCGATTCATTCCTGAAGGAGACGACTCCCGACCATTCCAGCGACATCATCGAGTCAATGTGGTCCGGCAAACTGAAAAAGTTCTACATCAACACGGTGAATAACGGGGCTGTCACCAACATGCAGGACGACGCCTACGTGGAAATCCCGTGCGTGGTCGATATGAATGGCGTGAGGGCTCTCCCCTTCGGTCCGATTCCGCGCCCGATATACGGTTTCATGCAGCGCGTTCTCGACGAACATGAACTGGCCGTGGAAGCCGCCGTCACGTTCGACCGGAAGACACTCCTGCAGGCGTTTCTCGCCAGCATGGTCACCGTGAGCATTCCAGACGCCCGCGCCTGTATGGAACAGATGCTCGCTGCCGAAAAAGCGTATCTCCCGAAGGAATGGTTCAAGTAAAAAATACAGGAAGATATTTCAAGTTCGAGATTTCTTCCTCTTGACCTCCCTGCTCCGGCGTGATATTTTTTACCGCCAATTCGGCAAATTACGCCGGAGAAATCATTTTCCGGGCGGCTGAGAGGAGCGTTTATGAAACTTAAAATCAAAGACACGGCATCGGTCCGGAACCTTCGTTCGGGAACCCCTTTTCTCTGGTGCAACCCGAAACTGAAAAAAACGAAAAGCATCCTGTCCGGCCTTTCGCTCCACATGGAGGATCTACGCAACGCCCAGGCACGACAGCACCGTTTCGCGCCGCTGATGGCGGAACTGTTCCCCGAGCTCGGCATCGCGGGCGGTCTGATCGAATCGGAACTGATCCCGGCCGGAAAACTGGGGAAAGTGCTGAATTATCCGGGACACTTTCTGCTCAAGGCGGACAGCGATCTGCCTGTCGCCGGTTCCATCAAGGCGCGGGGCGGAATCTATGAAGTCCTCCATTTCGCGGAGAAACTGGCCATTGACGCGGGACTCCTGCAATATTCGGACAACTATGTGAAGCTTCTCGAACCGGCGGTCCGGAAACTCTTCCGAAAATACACGGTTTCGGTGGGAAGCACCGGAAATCTGGGATTCAGCATCGGAATGATTTCGGCGGCGCTGGGCTTCGGTTGCTGCATCCACATGTCGAACGACGCCAAACAGTGGAAGAAGGAACGTCTACGGAAACGCGGGGTCACTGTGGTTGAACATGAATCCGACTACACCAACGCGGTCGCCGAAGCGAGAAAGGCGGCGGAGACCGATTCCTCCATCTATTTTGTCGACGACGAGAATTCCGTGAATCTCTTCCTCGGTTATGCGACCGCCGCATTCCGGCTGAAAGGACAACTGGAATCGCAGAAGCTCCCGGTTGATGAAAGACATCCTCTCTTCGTTTATCTGCCGTGCGGAGTCGGCGGCGCACCGGGCGGAATCACGTTCGGATTGAAAACCCTGTTCGGCGACGCCGTCCATTGTTTCATTGTCGAGCCGGTGCAGTCGCCCTGCATGACGCTCGGGTTGGTCACCGGAAAACATTCGGAAATCAGCGTCTACGACATCGGACTTCACAATGCAACGGAGGCGGACGGGCTGGCCGTTTCGCGTCCTTCTGGATTCGTCGGAAAATTCATCGAAAATCTCTTGAACGGAGCCGTCACGCTGGAGGACGAATCGCTCTACCGCCACCTCTGGCTCCTGAATCGGCACGAGTCCGTGAAGGTCGAACCCTCGGCCGCCGCCGGGATCGCCGGACCGGAATTTCTTCTCCGTTCCAAAGAGGGCAAAGCATATCTTGAAAAAGCGCGGATCAAGCCCGAAAACATCACGCACGTGGCATGGCTCACCGGAGGCCGGTTCGTCCCGGAAACGGAAATGAAGAAATTCCTCCGGAAAGGAGCCGCCGCCGTGAAGTCGCGCGGCTGAAAGTAACCCGTTATTTTTTCAGATACCGTCCGATGAAGTTCCGGACCATCGCGGAAGATGCCAGCAGGACATCCCCATGCCCGTGTCCGGAAAGGTTGTAACATTCCGTCTGTCCGTGTCCGAGGGAACGCAACGTCGCCGCCATGAAGGCATTCTCTTCCGGACGCCCCGGGATATCCAGACCAGACTCTCCGGTCACCAGAAGGATTGGAGGCAAATCCTTTGAGACATAGGACAGAGGAGCGTATGCATCGATGAAAGGGCGTTCCGGGTGAGGATATTTGAGCATCTCCTTGAGGTAGAAATGGGCGGTCATCTGACCGCTGACGAGGAGAAGCCCCGCGAGTTTGCGCAAGTCACGCCCGAATTCCTTGAGGTAATCCGGATTCATGCAGACCATCGCCGCCAGATAAGCCCCGGCGGACATGCCACCGACAAAGATGTTTTTCGTCGAGCCACCCGACGTTTCAGCGATCTGCCATGCGGCCGCAACCGCGCGGGCCGCGTCGGAAAGAATGTCCAGCGGCGATGTGCCCGGACAAAGCCGATGCCGGACTTCCGCCACGGCATAATCGCCGCAATAGATGTATTCCGGCCATTCACGTCCGTCGCCGGTCAATCCGCCGCCATGAATAAAAATGACGGTCGGAAAATCCTTTTTTCCTTTCGGCACGGAAAATTTGAACATCTGCATTTCATTCCGCTCTTCGGTGTAATATACGGTCCGGGACGGTTCGAACTGATCCTGATTCGGAATCTGAAAGTCTTCCCAAGTGTAAACAGTCATTTCATTCTCCATAACGGATTTTTTCTTTTCACCGGCCAGACATCAGAAACGAAGCCTCTTTGTTCCGGACTTCTCACATTGCGGGCCGATTCACTGCATAATGTACCTCGATAATCATATCTTTACAACCCCGGTATCCTCAATTCATTTTCCTCCCGAAAAAAAATAAGAACAGGACTGCCGCATACGACTTCCGTATTCCAAAGTTTCCACCGGATTTCTCAAAACCGGATTGATAAAACTTTTCCCCCGTGATATTGTTAGGATTCATCTTTCCATTTCATTGACTTATTAAAGAGGAAAATAAAAAATGAAAGAAATATTTACATGTTTATTGCTCTTCAGCTTTTTGCTGAATGGACTTTTCCTGAATGCAAAAGACACGTTTACAATTACGGGACAAATCGATCTGAATAACACATATGATCTTGATGTATTGCTTGACCGTATGGAAAAAGCTGATATTAAATCAGTAAAAGAATACAGCGATCTATTTTTCTCGTTGCGGAAAAAGTTGCCGCGAATAGGGTATGATAAAGTCACGGTTTATCTGTCAGGGAATGGAAAATCTGAAAAAACCAAAGTGAATCAATATGGCCGTTTTAGATTTGATCACGTTCCCTGTGGAGAATATACAATAACAGCCGAAGTTCCATTTAAGTCCTCCCGAAAGGATTTTTTTCTGAAGAAGTTATCTGCAAGCACCGTGGTATCCGACGAAGATACGAGCAACACAAATTTATCTTTGAATATGGAAGGTGTAACATTAAAAGGAAGGTTGATCAATCAGAATGGTAATCCTATTGCTGGTGGAGAAATTGTTGTAACAGATACTAATAGACTCCATATATTAAAAGCAATTTCAAACCATAAGGGGGACTTTATACTCAGTGGAATTCCACCGGTAACCTTTTTCTTCGTATCGAACTATCTTTCTGAAAACAAAGTAAGCCTGAGATCCTTGATGAAAGAGATACAGATTTCAGCTGAAGGGTATAAAATACCAGAGAAATATTATAATCTGGAAATGCTGATGATCAGTGAAGACATGGTAGCACGGGCTAAGCGTTTTATATCTATCAGCGAACAGATTTTAAAACGAATGGGAACACCAAAGGAAATAAAAATCCAAGATCGAACATTTCCAACTAGTCAGGGGAATACCATTTTATTAGGGGATATTGTACTTAATCGGAAATGAGAATTTCATTTTTATCGGGGGGATAGTTCCCCCGATGCTTGCATCAAGGCTAGCCTGACCAAATGCAAAGATTTTATTCTCAGATAACCTAAAAAATTTAATGCTAATGCTTTCTAATGTAACTTTTTAGGGAAAATATAGCAAGAGGGGGCACCGTGAAAACATCCATATGGTAAGATAATACATGAATATACATTCATTGAAAGATACTATGAAGTTTTTCGCTTTTTTTATATGTGGACTATTATGCCTATCCGCCCTCGTCCAACGTCGAACTCTGGAACAACTACTCGAAGGCGATTCTGTCCTTCGGGGAACAGGATGGACGGCCCGCGTGGGCGGTTCCGTTCATGTCCGGATACGCCTTCCACGCCAGCCGCGACATGTCGCCCGCCGAATTGGAGTATCAGGTCTACATTTGCGCAATCAACGGCGTCCGCGGTCTCCTCTTCTGGGCGTCCTATCCCAAAGCGCCGACCACCTTCCCGAAGATCGCATCCCTGTTCGGTGAAATCGGACAATTGGTCGAGCCGTTGATCTCCCTGGAGTCCGCGCCTGAAATCCAGTGCAACTCCCCGGACATCCGGTTCACCGTGAAAAGACACAGCGGATATGTGTATCTGATCTCTGTGAACGAATCGAAAAAAGCGGTTCAGGCCCGGTTCGACCTCTCCGCGCTCGGGAATCCGAAATCGGCGGAAGTCCTGTTCGAAAACCGGACGGCTCCTGTCGTTCAAAACTGTCTGACGGAATCTTTTGAAGGACTCAGCCGTCACGTCTACCGATTCAGGATGAAATAGTCCAACCGGAAAGGATCAGGCATCCGGAGCCTCTCAGTCAAGGAGGTTGCGGATGCCTTTGACGAACATCTCCACGGCAATGATTGCCAGCAGGAACCCCATCAGGGATTCCACGGCGTCCAGGACATGATTTCCGAGAAGCCGCGCAAGTTGCCGTCCGACCAGAAGAATCAGGGTCGCGGCCCCCCACGCCAGCAGCAGGGCAAACGCACCTACCAGTATCGGCTGACTGCTCTGTACCAGAATGACCGTTGTGATGGCCGACGGTCCGGCCAGAAGCGGAATCGCCAGCGGCACGATCAGCAGTTCCTTTTCATGGTTATGGTCCGTATACATCACCGGCGCGCCGAAAACCATTTTCAAGGCGATCAGGAAGAGGATCACGGCCCCTCCGATTCCAAGCGAGGGTTCCGACACCTGAAGCAGGTCAAGTATGGTTTCGCCGAAAACCAGAAACAGGAACAGTACCGCCAGCGCAATCATCGATTCGCGGAGAACGATCCGCCGGTATCCCTCTCCTGACTGTTTCTTCAGAAGGCTGACAAACATCGGCAGATTGCCGCCCGGATCCATGACGATAAGAAGAAGCAGCGCCGTCGAAAGAATCTGAAAAAGCATTTTACCCACTCCTCTGGTTTTCAAGAAATCTTCAAGAAAGAGCTGACCACAAAAGTCTCGAACAGATCATGGCCTGGCCCCGTCGCCTTCGGCCAGAAGGCGCTCCATCTCGCGTCGGGCGGACGCGGCGTCACCGCCGCTCTGACGGATGATTTCCGCAACGCGGTCGTATCCGATCAGAGGCACGAATTTCGTCGCGAATGCATACGAAGCGTTCAAAAGTTCCAGGCACCGCTCCGGACAGGGTTCCAGCGTGCGGATGCACCGTTCGCGGAAAATCCGGACCGAGGCCGTCAGGAGCGACAGACTTTCCAGCAGGGAATCCGCAATCAGCGGCAGGAACGCATTGAGTTCGAATTCTCCGGACGCGGCGGCCGTTGAAATGGCGGTGTCGTTGGCCATCACGCGGATGGCCGTCTGCGTCACCATTTCCGGGATTACGGGATTGACCTTGCCGGGCATGATCGTGCTCCCCGCCTGAAGGTCCTGTAGATGAATTTCACCGAGTCCGCCCTTGGGACCCGAATTCATCCGCCGGAGGTCGCCGGCAATCTTCATGAGGTTGACCGCCAGCGCCTTCAGGAGCCCGGAAACCTCAACAAACACATCGTTGTTCTGTGTAAGGTCCATCGGATACTCGGCGCGGGCGAGTCCGATACCGGTCAGATCCTGAAGGAGTTCCGTCACGCGGAAAATGTATTTTTTCGACGCGTTGGTTCCGGTGCCGACGGCGGTGCCGCCGAGATTCGTCTGACGAAGGCGCTCCTCCACTTTGTAGAGACGCCAGCGGTCGCGCGCAATCGCCTGGGCGAACGCGCCGAACTCTTCCCCCAGCGTGATGGGGACGGCATCCATCCATTCGGTTCGGCCGAGCTTGCAGATGCCGTCGAAAGCGTTCTCCTTCTCCTGAAGGCTCTGCTGGAGGGCGGCGCACTCGTCGCTCAGACGGCGCAGAAGCCGGATGGCGGCAATGCGGAAAGCGGTCGGAAACACATCGTTGGTGGACTGTCCGCGGTTGATGTCGTCGAGGGGATGGACGATATCATAGTTGCCCGGTTTTTCGCCGAGAATACGGAGCGTCAGATTCGCGATCACTTCATTGACATTCATGTGGGTCGAGGTGCCCGCGCCTCCCTGCAGGGCATCGACCGGAAAGGCGTCCGGGGTTTCGTCGGCGAGAAGACGATCGCACGCGGAAACCGCCGCGCCCCACATCTCCTTGCGGCGGGAATCCGTTTCGAGCTGGAACCACGCGGAAACCGCGGCCTTCTTCACGGTCACATACGCACGGATCAGTTCCGGATGGACCGGACGGAAGCCAAGGTCGAAATTCTTCACGGCGCGCGCTGTCTGGATGCCGTAGAGACAATCCTCCGGCAGAAGGATGTCGCCCAGCTTGTCCGATTCCGTCCGGGTGTCGCCCATGATTCAGTCCTCCAGAATGGAAAGCAGTTCGGGGAACGGCTGGAGCGAGCGCTTGAGGATTCCCTGAACATAGGCGATCACGATGCCGTAGTTTGTCATGGGAATCTTCTGCTCGTCGGCGTGACGGCGGCGGTAGCGCATTTCACGGTCGGTGAGCATACAGGCTCCGCAGTGGATGATCAGACGGTAGGGCGTGAGGTCTTCCGGAAAATCGCCGCCGGTGGAAAATTCAAATTTGACATCGACGCCCGTATACTGACGCACCCAGCGGGGAATCTTGACCGTGCCGATGTCGTCGCACTGACGGTGATGGGTGCACCCTTCGGTAATCAGGACGCGGTCGCCGTCGCGGAGCTGGTCGAGGACGGCCACCCCCTCGATTGCGGGGGCCAGGACGCCCTTATAGCGTGCCATCAGGATGGAAAAAGAGGTGAGAAGAATATCCTTCGGAGTATCGGCGGAAACCTTGGAGAAAACCTGACTGTCGGTGATAACCATCTTCGGTTTTTTCCCGAGAGTTTCGAGGGTGCCGCGCAGTTCGTGTTCCTTTACGACAATGGCTGTGGCGTCCGACTCCAGCAGATCGCGGATGGTCTGCTGCTGCGGCAGGATCAGGCGTCCCTTCGGCGCGGCCTTGTCGATCGGCACGACAAGGACAACGAAATCGGACGGAGAAACGAGGTCCCCGACGATCCGGAATTTGGTGTCCTCTTCCTTGCCGAGCTCCCCAATCTTCTCTTTGATCAGCTCGATATTCATTTTTTCCTTTGCGCTGGCATAAATCGCGCCCGGATACGGATTCGAAGGGATCCCGGAAAGGAGGTCACTCTTATTGAAAACGATCAGATGGGCAAGGCTTTTGCGTTTAAACTCCGCGAGAAGCTCGTTTTCAACCTCGGTAAGGCCGTCCCGTGCGTCGGCAATCAGGATGGCGACATCGATCCGGTTCAGCACCTGCCGGGTTTTTGCGATGCGCTTGGCTCCGAGTTCACCTTCATCGTCGATCCCCGGTGTGTCGACAATCACGACGGGTCCGAGAGGAAGCAGTTCCATGGCCTTTGAAACGGGATCGGTGGTGGTCCCCTTGACTTCCGAAACAATCGCAAGATCCTGTCCTGTCACCGCGTTGACGATACTGGATTTCCCCACGTTCCGCCTTCCGAAAAAGCCTATATGCACCCGGTTCGCGGACGGTGTTGCATTCAGATCCGTTCCCATATTGCATTCTCCCCACGGGACGCTCCGGAAAATTCTCCGGTCCGCATCCGATAAAATTGTTACGCCCGTATCAACGGATACGCAACTTTCAAACAGCCGTTTTCCAACGAATGGCCGGCATCGCGTTCCATCGTGTTCCGTAAGATAGCATGGGAAAAGATTGAATTCAACAGAAAAGAGGACTTTGCATGCAAAAAAGAGGAGGCGCCGGAAGCCGTTTCCGCTCCAGGCGCCTCCCTGTTATTTTTACCAGTCCCTGCCCAGAATCCGTTCCACGTTGCGGTAAAGGATATTGCGCATGTCGTCCTCGGTGATCTTCGCGGACACGACGCCGCCGACCGCCTGATATTCGTCAAACCACGGCATATCCGTTCCGTAAAGGATGCGTTCGCTTCCGACCGCCTTCACCAGACGTTCGATATGGCCGCGGTCGCCGGGAATGGCGGTCAGTTCCAGCCAGACGTTTCCGGCGGTTTCCGTGACAACCCTCTTCGAATATTCCTCGTCTCCATACAGGCTATGCCCGAGGAAGAATTTGATGTTCGGATACTTCTGCGCCGCCTCCAGCATGACCGGGCCGCCGTTGTTCTGAGAGCCGCCCCATGTATGGAAGAGGATCGGAAGTCCGCGTTCGTTGGCAAAGGCCAAGGCTTTCTCATACGCCTTGTCCGTGACCTTGACTTTGTGATAGTCCGCAAGGATTTTCAATCCGACGGCATAAGGCGCCCATGAATCGAACTTTTCCAGATCCTCCATGATCCATTCCGGGTAATGCGGATTAATGGCAACATACATCCGCAGAATGTCCGGGAACTGTTTGCAGATTTCCGCGACCTTTTCATTCCGCATTCCTCCCCAGAGCGCCTCGTGATGGGAAAAGACCAGACGCCGGACTCCGATCCGTTTCATATGCGCGACCATCTCGGGCGCCTCGCAGCGCTTCATGTAAATGGCGTAATGACTACCCATGTGCCCGTGCATGTCGTAGACCGGAAAATCAGCGCGTCCGTTTTTCCAGAACGCTTCGGCGATCGAACCGGGTTTTTCCCAGATGGAACTTTTCATAATTGCGCTCCTTTCAGCAGATTTTCGAGGTTGAGCCCGGCGATTTCCGCAATGGATTCCTCATCCAGCCCGGACTGCTTGAGCTGAAGCATCTGGCTCCCTTGATTGTATACGGGAAAACCGCTGGCATAAAGAATCCGGTCCGCTCCGTAGATTTCGGCAAGGTCGCGCAGCCCCTCTGGATTCCAGTATCCGGTGGTGCCGAAGTAAAAACGCGGGAGATTTTCGAGAAGCGGGCGAATCTGACGGTCCGTGCCCCACTTGCCCCAAGCCTCGAAGTAAAAGAAAACATTCCCCGGAAATTCTTTCACGAACGAATACAGTTCCGCCCACTTCATGGAAAAAGCGTCCAGCAGGACCGGAATCCGGCGTTCGGCGGCGGCATCCATGATCTTTCCGAGCGTCCAGCGGCACGGCACATAGCGGTGCTCGAAAGGCGAAAGGGTAATTGCACCGATTCTGTTTTTTTTCATTTCCGCAAAAAAACGGTCCGGCTCCGGCTGTTCGTCGCATTGTCCCGGCAGGATGCACCAGACGCCTGTCAGCCGTCCGGAATCATCCGCCCGGAGCATTTCCGCAAGATTCAGGTTGCTTGCCAAGGCTCCCGTCGGAATGGCCGCATGACGCACCAGCGACTTGTCCACGCCGTAGAAATCCATGTCGGAAAGCAGTTCCTTTGCGTCCGGACCGGGCGCGTTCATCGAATTGCCGATCCGGCAGTTCGCGTCGAAAAACATGCACTCTTTCATTTTCTCACTCCGTTTTCGTATTTTCAAAACAGGCTGAAATCATTTCTGGGACTCCATCTTTGAACCGACGATCTCCTTTTCCAGCAGACGGCACATTTCCTGTCCGAAAAGCAGATGCCCCTCCGGCGAAAGATGAATTCCGTCGGAGGTCAGGATATACCGTTCCGGATCTTTTTGAAACAGCTTGTAAAGATCAAGCGAAGGCCAATGATTTTTTCGGATTACGTCCCGGAAGAATTCACGTTCAGGCTCCATCATTTCATCAAGTCCGCCGAACTCTTTCAGCGGCTCCGCGAAGGCCGGATGTTCCGTCACCCAGTGACACCGGTTGATGACCGGGCCAATCACCACGCCGATTCCCCTCGTCTTTGCCGGAAGCCTGCAAATCAGATTGTCCGTCAGCGCCCGGAGTTCAGACATGGGAACGATCCGTTCCGGCTTCGTATAATCGTGGTTGTTTCCACCGATCATGAACAGCAGATAATCCGGAGAATACGCCAGAACGTCGCGGTCGAAACGGGACATGCACTCCCGGGTGGATTCACCGCCGACCGCGCCATTCACAATTGAAAAACAGATTTCCGGGAATCGGCGTGACAGTCCGACATACAGGATATTGTACCACCGCGCCATCGGGTCGTCCACCCCGATCCGGCCCTCCATGATGGAAGAGCCGAAAACGGAGAGGACAATATTTTTCATTCCCCACGGCATGAGAAACTCCTTTTTTATGATTTCGCGGCAAGCTCACGGAGTTCATCCACATTCGTCGCCACCTTCCGCACCACCGCGGCAATCTGTTCCGCCGACTGCTTATAATACATCGACTGATGCGCAATTCCAAGCATCCTTGTGGAAAGAAAATCGCAGACGGGACAGGTTTTCCCGCCGGCAATGCGGTATTCGTTCTTGCGGAGATTGAACAGCGCATGCTTGTAGACGGAGCCATGTCCGCAGTTGCCGATGGGGGCGCCTTCCGCAATGCACGCCCGGTCAATGACTTCCCGCGGAATCCCCTTGAATTCCTCGCCATCGAAAATGTAGTGGAACGTGTAATATCCCTGCGGATCGGCGAGACGCCCGGGAGCCTGAACGCGAACGCCCGGGATGTCCTTGACCGCGTCGGTCATGATCTTTGCGTTTTCGCCATAGATCCGGATGCGGTCCCGGAGCGTCTTGAGCTGTTCCGACAGGATGACCGCCTGAAACGCGGTCGCACGGTAGTTGTGGCAGACCAGTCCCTCGGGCGCCTTGACGGCCTGCCCCTGCTTCAGTCCGCGCTGATAGCCGATATGCTTGATCAGATAGATTTTTTTCGCAAGTTCCTCATCGTCCGTGATGCAGATGCCGCCCTCGCCGGAAGCGAGAGTCTTGGACTGCTGGAAACTGAAGGAGCCTACCTTGCCCCAGCTTCCGACGCCTTTGCCGTTCCAGAAGCCGCCCTGCATGTGGGCGCAGTCCTCAACGACCGGAATATGATGTTTGTTTGCAATCGCGAGAATTTTTTCGAGGTCGGCGGTCGAGCCATAAACGTGCACGGGAATGATCGCTTTGGTTTTGGGAGTAATGGCCTCTTCGAGCTTGGCCGGGTCCATGCAGAGCGTCGTCGGCTCGATGTCCACGATCACCGGAGTCGCACCGAGATAGAACGGAGCCAGAGCGGTCGCCATCCATGTCAGCGCGGGAACGATCACCTCGTCGCCTTTTCCAACTCCGAGCGACTGAAGGGCGCATTCGAGCGTCACGGTTCCGTTGGCCATGAAGATCGCGTATTTCGTACCGTGGAAAGCGGCGAATTCCTGTTCGAACTGCTGTTCCACCGGACTGTTGAACGACCACGCGCCGCTCATATAAACCTCTTTGAGCCGTTCCGCGGTATTGACATCGCGCGGCGGCCATGTCAGATTTTTATACGGTTCGCTGAATAGTTTTTCTCCGCCAAGAATTGCCAGTTTTGCCATTTCGCACCTCCAGAAGTTGATTTTTTCGACTTGAATCCGATTCTTTTTCTGTGTATAGTATACACCGGTTCTTCTGTTCCGTAAATATTGCGTTCTTGTCAAAAATACTTCAATCTTGCTTTTTGGAGAAGAAATGGAAGAGATCGGCAGAGTTTTATATTCAGGGGTCGGCGCCATTTATACCCAATACGCCGAGGAAGAGGAATGCAAGCCCCGCGACGGTTTCCAATCCAGTGTGCATCCGCACCGGGAAATGCTCTTCGTGATCGAGGGCAGAAGCCGTTACATGCTCAACAACCGGGTGTTTGATGCCTCCCCCGGCTCGATTTTCCTGATCGACCGATGGGTCCCCCACGCTCAGGGATATCTGGAGACGGACCACGACCTTCTGCATCTGTGGTTCCACATGCCTGGGTCCGCACTGGACGCCTCCGTTATCCGGGTGGAGTCGCACGGTCATTACAGGCTTGACTCGAAAAATGTGATCTTTCCGGCCGATCTCCAATCCGCACTGATCCGGCGCTGGGACGTCCTGAACGCCCTGAAGGAAAAGATATCCGCCGAAACGGTGCGGCGTTATTTGAAAGCGCCCCTGAATGCGCTGCTGGATGAAGTCGCGTTCCAGTTGGCCGGTCCGGAAACCGATGCCTCGGAAACGGCCGACAACATTGTCCGGGCGGTCAAAAATCATATCCGGATCATGAACGCGCGAGGCTGTTCCCTGAAGCACCTTGAACAGATTTCAGGCTACAGCCGTTTTTATCTTTCTCACCGCTTTCAGAAAGTCGTGGGATGCACGATCGGCGAATATGTGGACAGGGTCCGCACCGACTACACGCGGGAGGCGTTCCGGCGCGGACTCAAACAAAAGGAAATCGCATTCGAACTGGGCTTTTCCTCCCCGTCGAATTTCTGGTCATGGCTTCAGAAGCACAAGGGAGAAATCTGAGAAAAAACAAGGGGAAAAGGTAAACCTTTTTTGGAAGGATTCCCTTTCCCCGCATCTCCGAACGGCGCCCCTTATTTGCGGTCCGCCAGAATCCGGTCGAAATTGGCGGAAAGAATGGGCGCAAGTTCCTTATCCGGCAGCGGAATCGACAGGAAGCAGGCCAGTTCGTAGGCCTCGTTGTGCGCCGCCGTATCCGAACCGAACAGAAAACGGGTGTTTCCGAACTTGCGGATGGAATCTTCCCACGGAAGCGTGGAACAGAACGTTCCGCAGAACTCGAAATAGACATTCGGGGCAATCGCGGCGATTTCCTCGGACTGGATACGTCCGCCATTGCCTCCGCCGGAATGCCCCAGAATGAACTTGGCGTTCGGATATTTCGGCGCAATGGTTTTGAGGGCCTCGGCGTCGCCCCATGTATGGAGCAGGATCGGCAGATGGTGCTTGTCCGCGTATTCCCACACGATGTTGTAGCGCGGATCGGCGTACGGGATGCGCCAGTATCCCGCGAGGAGCTTGAATCCGACATAGTAGCCACGCCCGAAGAAATCATCCAGAACGGCTTCGGTTACATCATCGGCATACCAGGGATTGAACACGAAATAACCCATGAAACGGTCCGGATATTTTTTGACCAGTTCTTCGGCCTCGCGGTTGCCCTCCAGAATGTCCCCGAACAGGGCTTTTTCATCGATCAGGACGGTTTTGTCGACTCCGTGCCGGTCCATGAATTCGACCATGGCGTCGAGGGCATCCGCTGGATTGTTTTCCCGGATAAACCAGCCGCGGGTCGTGGGACCTTCCAGATGAGTGTGAACATCATAAACCTTCACATCATCCAACGCTTTTCCTTCCTTGAATTTCTTCCAGAGGGGCTTGTCGGTGAAATCCGGCTCATGGGCCAGTTTTTTCGCGAGAGGCGCAAGACCGAGGAGTTTTTCGAGATTTCCGTGAGCGACCGCCTCCTTCTGTGCGGGATTGAGTCGGGAATGAGCGAGTGCCCCGATCGCCGCGCCGTAATGGGTCGTATGCCCGATGCCGAAGAACAGACGGTCGACGCCGAACTGTTCGACGACCATCTCGAAGGTATCGCGCATGTGGAGCCAGGAGATGTCAACACCGATGTTTTTACAGCGCCACATCAGGTCGAGGACCGTGCCGAACCCGCCCCACATCTGTTTGCAGATGATGAAATAGGAGGTCGGATATTTTGTCGCAAGATATTCAATGTCGCGAAAATCGGATTCGCCGGAACCGTATCCCGTATCGAGGAACAGCACCGGATGGTATGGAGCCAGTTCCGCCAGTACCCGTTCGATCTGCCGGACAGGGAAACGAGATACCGCCGGTCGAAGACAATACGCATGATTGCCCGCCTTTGCCTGTTCCCGGAGCCAGTCCATCGTGCCGAATTCAAAGAAGTCGGCGGGAGAGAGCACGAACGCCGGAATCAGGCGGTCTTTGAACGGGGCAAGCGTGCGGAGGAGGTTGCGGTTTCCGGCAATCGGCGAATAATCCTGCGCTTCGACCGAAAAGACGAGCGAACGGTCGATTCCGAGGTAATCCAGATGCTGGAGCAAACTTTCGGGCGTGGAAAACTCGGGCTTCTCATACGCGCCGCGTCCGATCTTGACGGGAGTTGCAAAATAGTTCATACTCTTCTCCATGTTAAAATTCGAGCGTGACGGAACCGCTGTTCCCGCGAACCGTCACAGTTTCCGTTGCAGGATCGTAAACACCTCCGGAACACAAACAAGCATGCCGTCCCTCCGGATGAGGCAGACGGATACCGACTGTACGGGCATTTCCTTCCAGTTTGAACTCGCAGACAATGCGGTTTTCCGATGCCGTCGTTTTTGCGGAAAGCGAACCGAACCGCGACTTCACTCCTTCCAACGCAATGCTCTTTCCGGGTTCGAACCAGCGGCGCGGAGCGGCCTTGAACAAATCCAGACGGTCGCCGTTCTCCACGTAGAGCATCCAGCGGGTCTGCATCAGGAACCAGGCTTCCTCGTGCGTCTTGTGCTCGGAACACGTGTAATAATGTTCCCAGAAAGTGTAGCTCTGACGGTCCTGAAGACCGGTCATCTGGTTGTAATAGGTCTTCAGGAACAGCTTGACCTCGCCGCGCATGAGGTGGGCGTAGTCGTGACGCGAATAATACGGCTGGCTGATCGCCGCATTCTCCCTCGTGACCGGATGCTGGTTCGTCTTGAGCATGAACGTGACCGGTTCCTCGGCGCAATCGAACAGTTCGGCAATCGTCAGATACAACGCGCCGCAGAGGGCGCTCCGCGAGGCAAAGGAACCGTGCGTGAACCAATCGCCGCCGTCGGCATACAGCGAAATGTCGCCGGAGTATTCGACCCACGGAGGAAGAGTCGGCGTCCATGACCCGTCCCCGAGCGGTTTGACCGGCGACCTTGCCTGCGCGTAATCGACCGCACGGCGTAAATCCGCGGCGTAGAGCTTCACTTCTTTCGCCAGTTTCTCCGCATATTCCGGGACGGTATGGACCAGCACTTCGGACATCCTTTTGAGGCCGATGAAGGTGCCCGCGTTCAGGAAAAACGAGTGAAAGTAGTCCTCCGGATCCGCCACCTTCCCGGAGATCAGCCCGTAACAGCCGTTCTTCCGGAATTCTTCCGTCTTGTTCTTCTCCCGCCAGTCGAGAAGATAGTTGCAAGCCTTGATCAGTTTCGGAGTGACCGCCTTCAACCATGCCAGATCGCGCGTATACAGGAAGTGTTCGCCGCAGCTCCAGAGGGCGGGTCCCGTCTCGCTCTGGTAGTTGTAGTAATTCTGGATGAATCCGTCTTCCCGCTGGCGATCCAGAAAGAAATCGCAGCAGCGGCGGGCGATGTCATGAAGCCCGACCGAATCGTAATACTGGATCATCGGGGAACTTTCGGTCCCGATGGGGCTGTACCAGCCGACGCACGGAAGCAGCGGGCCGGAGTCCGTTCTTCCCAGCGTATTGATTTCCAGATGAAGCAGTCCGGCCTTCACCCGTTCGTCGATCGCGGGTTCCGGTATGGCAATGGAGGCGGCGTCATTCAGTTTCGACAGCCAGTAGTTCCGGCAGGCGTCCAGATGCTCCCCCACATTCATTTCCATCAATTTTTGCGCCCGTTCGACCGTAAACGGAGAATGCGGCACCAGCATTTCGAAAACAGCCTTTTCCCCGGGCGGAATCAGAAGAGCCGTTTCCGGATCCTTGAGCGGTTTTCCATTCAGACGGTTCACCGAACAGACTTTGCCTTTGTGAAAAAACGAGTTCATCAGACCGTCCCGCAGTTCGCCCATGGCACTCTCGTGCGCGGCCCGGAACCATGCGTATGCGGGTGTCCGGGAAACGTTGACCGCCTCCACGCGCACCACGCAGATCAGCTGATTTTTACTTTCCTCCGTCTGCTCCTTGAGAATGGCCGCCACCTGTTTTTTATCCTCTTCCGGCATCGAAGTCTGGCCTGTCTGGGAGAGCGCCGCCCAGGCATCCGTACCCTTTACCGCATCCGTCTTGAGCGGACCTTTTTCCAGTGTGGCGAACATTGTGACATGATATTGGATGTCCTGTTCATCCTGCACCGAATGAAGAATCGGAAGAATACCGCCGTCCAGACGCTTCGTAATGTTCGGACGGCAATGCGCTCCGGGACCGATCTCAAAGAGGATGTTGTAGCGAACCCCTTTCGGCGCGGGCGGGGGTTCCAGCGCCGGAAACGAATGGTTGTAGAAATATATTTTCCCCCAGTATTGGTAGTCATACCCGCCCGTCTGGGAACATTCCTGCGGGGAAACACGGAACATTCTTACGTCATAACCGAGTCCCAGCCAGACCGCGCACGATTGATCACGGTTGAAACAACAGGCGTTCTCGTAGGTTTCCTCCGGTTCGTTGTTCATGCGTCCGAAATCGGAAATCAGTCCCTTCGCCGCGATATCCGCCGCGACCTGAGCATAAGTCCGGGCGTCTCCTTCCGGCAGGACCGCAGTCCCGAACTCCGGAATAAAAACAGGATACGGACTCGAAACATCCCGCACGAAAAATGAGAATGGATGCGTTTTTTCCAGCACCGTCACGATCGTCGGAAAAGCACCCGGCTCCAAATTCACATTGTCCAGTTCGATCCCGGTTTTCGAGGCCGGCCCGAAGGTATCCGCGGAAACCAGTGTCCCGTATTTGACCAGAATTTTTCCTTCGGACTCCGGGTTCTCAAACAACACATTGATTTTCATGAATGACATCCTTCCTGAGAATACACGTTATGACATGAGAAAGAGCTTGTTCAAAGAACGGAAGCGGGGAATCGTGATTCCCGTTATAGATTTCACCGTAATGGAAATCATTTTTCCTTGCCAGAAGTCCAGTCAGAATGCGCGATTCGGAAACCGGAATGGTCGCGTCCGCACTCCCGTGATACAGAAATACGGGCATGGTCAGCTTCGACGCGTTCCGGCATACGCTGTGCCGGTCCATGAGCGTTTCATCGTTATGATAGGCGGTTCGGATCGCGGCGGCGATCTCCGCGCAGATGGGACGGTCCGTGCGGCTGTCGCACCATTTCGCATACCGTTTCAGGTCGGAGGCCGCCCCGAGCGCAACGACGCCGTCGACCAGCTCCGGATGGAGTCCCGCGTAAATCAGGTTGCTTGTTCCGCCCATCGAGCCGGAACAGAGAATGATCTTCTCCCAACCGTATTGTTTCTTCGCATATACGATCAGTTCCGTCAGGTCTTCCGCGGCCTCGGGCGACATCCAGGCGTTATCCCGCAGATTCGGGGAGAGAATCCCCAATCCTTTTGAGATCATAAAGGGAACTCGAGGTTTGATGTCCGCCCGTGTGAAAATCTGGTCTCCGTGACTCCCGTGTCCATGGATCACGACCACGCCGATTTTTCCGCCCGGAAGCGCCAGCGCCCAGTCATTTCTGTATCTGAGATGCAGAAGTCCCTCCGGGAAGTTTTCTCCCGAAGCGGAAGATTTTGTTATTCTCATTCCATTTCCTCCATTCTGGAATAAATTCGCGGACGGACCGATTCCGTCATTTTTTCCGGAAACACAAATACAAAGGTTCACAGGCCGTCATCGGATGAAGAATTTTCACGCTTTCTTCTTCAAATCCGCAGGATGCATTTTTCCATTTTCCGCTGACATCGAGAAATTCAACCTTGCTCTTTTCGCACCAGTCCGCAGGAATGCGCAATTCAACGGATTCGAGCGGATCGGGAGAAAGATTGATCAGGGTAACGACTCCGAAAAATGCAGAGTCGGACTTTTCCGTCGGACGGTTCAGAATACAGAAGACGCGGGCCCGTTCCTTCACATAAACAATGTCCCCCTCACCCAGCCAGACGACCAGTTCCTGAATCAGGCGCTGTCTCCGGTAATTGAAGAGGGACGAAGACAAGTTGTTGTTCACGCCCTGTCCCATGATAACAACCCGTCCGCCCGATGAATTTTCAAAGCGGGTCATCCCCACGCCGAAAGGACAGTCCTTGAAGTCCAGCAGTTCCGTAATCACTTCCGTTCCGGAACTCAGCGGCTTCAGCTGATGAAAACTTCCGTTCCCGTATGGAGAATAGGTGAAACAGCCGTCCATCAGCCGCCCGGTGTTCCCATAAATGAATCCATCGAGAATTCTTTCCCTTCCGCAGATGTCGCCCGCGATCTTAGAATATGTCTTTTCGGGAACCTCCGGCATTCTTGCCCCGATGTCTTTGGAAAATCCGCGGTCGCAAAGCAGTTTCGCGGCCTCGCCGTCCAGAAGCAGACCTTTCTGCAGCAATCTCCGGATGGTTTCATCATCGAGAGAGTTCGGCAGTTTTCCCGAAAGAACATTGACACGGGACTCCAGTGTCGTATATGAAATCCCGAAATGGGCGAAGGCCCGCACCCATCCGTTTTCCCAGTTTTCGTTTCTGGAAAAACCCATCGGACTGGAGATCAGTCCGCAACCGGAAACGGTGCATTTTTTCGCGGCGTCCCGGATGGCGTTCAGACGCTTGCACTCCCGTGCGAACATCCCGTAGTAACCGGAATCTTCGTTCGGTTCGTCCAGATGCTGCCTGACCTGAAAAGTGGAACCGTCGAAAGCATAAGAATAGGCGGAGGCCATCAGGGCTTTCATCTTCCCGGCGGACATGAAAAAGCGGTTGTGCGGATAAGTGTCCGACTCATGATAGAGGATGAATTTTTCCGGCAGGTGCTGCTTGCCGTACAGCGCATGAAAAATATTCTGAGGAGCGCCGGAAATATCGTCATTCGAATACGAGGTGCCGTGAAGACGGACAAACGGGCGGTGATTCTTTCCGGCGAAAGCCTCCGCAACGGCGCGGGTGCTGTCGCCGTCGGCGTCGGCACAACCGGGCTGCATGGACCCCATCGGCATCCACGGCGTCACGCGGTCCACGGCCTTCCGGACGCATGAGGCCAGCTCCACAAGGGAATCCCGGCTCAAGTCGCCCCACTTCAGACGCAGGGCGGCCGCCTCGTCGGTGTCGGACAGGAATATTTCCCGGAGTTCCTCCCGTGAATAATACCGTCCGGTCCGCCGGGCAAATTCCTTCAGGTGAAGTTCGCAGAAACAGCAATAGCCCCGGTGACAGTTGATCCCGTAGTCATCCTCGAAAAGAATGGTGAACGGCCGAGCTTTTTCAGCAACGAATGCCACATCCTCCGAAAAGCGTTTCTGGAACGCCGGAGCCAGAGGACAGTTCGAGAAGGTCGATTCGGTTCCGTCGATCCGCACAACGCGATGAGTTCCGAACTTGCCGGACTTCAGGGTCAGGGTGTTCCACCAGCCCAGAAGGATATCGTAATTCCGAAGCCCCTTTTTGAACTCCAGAATCCGCCCGGCAAGTTCCTCGAAGCACTCCCGCGGAGGATACCCGACGTTACGCCAGCCCTTGGAGGGTCCGAAGAGCGCGAATTTGCGGAACCCCGCTTTCCGGTGGAGTTCAATCACGCTCCCGATGGACTTCCGGAGATACGGTTCCTCATCCAGTCCCACAGGAATGATGATGTCGATCGACTTGTTTTCAAAACCATCCTTCTTCATGGAAGGCTCCTTTTTTGAACGGTTTTCGTTTTGCATGTTTTCCCGATATGGAAAAACATAAATCCCGTCCTGCTGGAAAAATATGGACTTTTTTGCCTTATCAATGCACTTTTATCGGGCAGGCGCTACAGAATTTGTACTGTTCCGCCAGCGTCTGATACCACATTTTCGTTTCTGATTCCTCCCAATTCATCCGGAATGTTTTCCGAAATCCATTTCCCAGGAAAGAGGGGTGCCGGTCCCGACAAGATCAAGACGGTGGATTCCGTTTTCCGCGCCGATGATGAAAAGACTTCCGGCGTCTCCGGCGGGACGCGTCAGTTTGCCGCTCAATTTTCCTCTGCGGAACCGGACGTCCGAAAGTTCCACGGCGCCCTGGGTGACATGAAATGTTGTGGAGAGCACACGGGGTTCCGGCGTGACAGAGGTCAGCGCATAGAGTCGGACTGTCGCAAACGGGACCTCCGCCGTGAATTTTCCGGAAACGCGGCCGACATAACGGCGGTCGCAGAATTCCCAGGCGTCATATTCCAAATCCGGGTTCAATCCGGCTTCGGCAAGATCGACCGGAATCTCCTTTTCCCGGTCGAAGTTGAAAATGCCGAAGATTTCGCGGTCAGGCGTATGAAGATGATAGATTTCCGGGTATTGTTCGGGCGCGGGACGCCGGAACATGTCCACGGGAACGGCGGCTTTCCCGTAAGGCGGAAGCGCATTACGGACCAGACGCCGGATTTCAGGCTCCGCCAGATCGAAGCGGTCACCCAGAAAGACTTGTCCGCCGGACAATGCGACGAAGAAAATCCGGAGGCGGGCCTCCTCCAGTGTGGCCGGAGGCGCGATGTTGATCGAATCGGCGTTGAGAAGCATCAGTTTTCCATGAAGGAAATAGCGGCTCATCGTGGTGGTCATCTGGCGCGCGAGGAAGTCGAGTCTGTCGCGCTTTCCCTCCGCCAGCGGGGCGTGAATCCCGGTGTTGCCGATGTCGCACGCGGTCATGGACGTGCTGCATAGTCCAATCGAATGAAGACACAGGTTGCTGCAGCTGTAGAAATAGTCTTCGGCTTCGATTTCATCCAGAATCAGTTTCATTCCGGTGCGATAGGTTTCCGCGCCGCGAATCATCGACGGATCGGCCTGACGGTATTCATCATTGCGGCCGAGACGGTTCATGAAGTCGATTTTGAAGTAGCGGATTCCGAGCGATTTGAAGTAACGGATGATCCGGCGGATGAACTTCTGTCCCTCCGGATGGCCGGGATCAACATAGCGGATCGGATCGTGCGGCTCCCAGTACCAGCGGGCGGGCTCCGGATTTTCCGAAGGCATCATGGCTTCCGGATGTTCTTTTCCGAAACGGCTGCTCTCTCCTACGCAGAAAGCGCCGCACCACAGGCCGGGCACGAATCCGCGCCGCCGCATGGAGCGTGCGAAAGCAGAAAGTCCATGCGGAAAATGGCTGTTCGGCTCAAACCATTCGCCGGGAAGATTGTTTTTGTTGTAGCCAAGGTCGATCTGCATATAACGGAAGCCGAAACCGGGATACTCGGACTGGATGAAATCCGCAATCCGGTCGGTCTCTTTTTCATCGATGTCCAGACGGTAGCCATACCAGGAAAGCCAGCCGACCGGAGGTTCGGCGTGCCGCAGGCGGATGTTCCGACGTACAGCACAGAAGGAGGCGAATTCCTCCAGCGCGGTTTTCGGACATTCGAACCCGCCCAGGATGGCCTCCTCCGTTTCAATGCGCTCTCCGGACGCCAGTTCGAACCCGGCGAAGTTGCTGCTGAGGGCAATTGCGCGAATCTTTCCGGTCACAGGATCGTTCAGCACGAACGGCACGGCATTGCAGCGGTTCAGCGGCAGGACAAATCCCAGCAGGAAAAACGCATGTCCCGGCCGATGGTAGACCGCCACGCCCCCGAAGGAATAGTGGGCCGCCTTGTCGAGGCCCTCCGGCATGAGCGCCCGCGCCCATAAAATATCTTCCCGCGCGGCAAAGATTTCATTCCAGTATTCGGTCGGATCCCCGTTGGGCATCCGCTCGGTGACACGGACTGTTCCGGAAAACCATCCGCCGCTGGAATCCAGAAAGATCACATCGTCCTTTCCGGAGTCCGCGACCGCTCCATGCTCGAACAGGTGACAGGCGCCCAGCTTCACGGGAACATTTCCCCGATTGATGAATCCGGCGCGGCGCAGCGTCCACGGTCCGACCTTTTCCGTGATCCATTCGACCTCGAGAGAGGTTCCGGATACAGAACCGTCCTTCTCCGGCAGACGATGCCACTCTCCATCCGCAAAAAGCTTCGGCGACGGTTTTTCCGCCATTTGTCCGGCAAGACCTTGAATCATGATTCACCCCGAAATATGATTTGACTTGAAACGGCGTTCATTCCCCGTAAAGAAACCGGTATCCTTCCTGATCGAAAAGCGGCGCATCGTGTCCGCCGGACGGCAGTTCGTGGTAAATGAAATCCGGATCGCCCGCCTTCTTCTCCGCCAGTTCCCGTGCGTAACGGACCGGAATCATATTGTCGTCCGCCGCATGGGACAGGAACAGAGGGACTTTCAGGCGTTCCGGATGGCGGAGAACGCACTGCCGATCGTACACCTCCGGAATCGTGTCCGGCGTGCCGCCCCAGGCATTGACCATGTCGAGCCGGAGCGCGGCGAAAATCGGACGCGGGTCCTGCTCGATCCAGCGGTAGTAGGAAATGATGTCCGGAGACGCCCCCATAAGGAACGCCTTGTCGACGTCCTCCGGGTGCATCATGCAGAAAATGATCCCGCCGGTGCCGCCCATGGACCCGCCGTTGAGGTAATTGCGTTTCAGCCCGAATTCGCGCCGCAGATATTCAATCAGGTCGTGAAGATCGTGAACGGCGCTGGGCGCCATGCGGGGATTGTTCCGGAGATTGGGGGCGAGAAGCCCCCAGCCGTTCCGCTGAACCCGCGGCAGAATCTGCGCACGGATATCCTGTCTGGTGAACACCTGGTCGGCATGGGAAAGACTCCCGTGAAGGTACGTCACCCAGATGTCTGAGTTTTTCGGCGGAAGGAGCAGCGCCCAGTCGCGAAACGAATCGCCAAAGGAACTGGAATATTCCATCTTCAATGTTCCGTCCGGGAATTCATTGCCGAACATGGGTGCGGTCACGACATCCTTCAGCATTTTGCGTCACACTCCAAAGTATTTTTTCGTCTGAAGCAGGGATTCGCGGCTTTCCAGCAGCGGAACATATTCCAATCCAATATATCCGGCATAACCGAGTTTTTCAATCTCGGACAGAAGGAAAGGATAGTTCGTTTCGCCGTTCAGCGGCTCATGACGCCCCGGAACCGCCGCCGTGTGGAAGTGCCCGATCCAGCGGATGTTGTTGCGGAGGAATTCCGTAAGGTTGCCGCGCATGATCGCCATGTGGTAGACGTCGAAGAGGACTTTCACGTTGGAACATCCTGTCTCCTTGCAGATCGCCACCGCGTCGGCGGGATCGGAAAGGAAGTATCCGGCATGGTCGACCTCGGTGTTCAACGCCTCCAGATTCAGGGAGAATCCGCGGTCTTTGACCCGTTCTCCCGCCTTCGCCATGGCCTCGACGAGAGCGGTCCGCTGAGTCTGGTATCCGCGTCCGCCGACCTGCTGGCCGGTGGTGACGATTCCCTGTCTGCATCCCGCCGACAGTGCGTTGTCGGCCATCCGGTCGATGTGGTCCAGAAACGCCGGAAGTTTTTCCGACCGGACCGGAGCCACGTCCGCCTCGCTCGCAAAGTTCATCACAATGCTGATGAGCTGAATCCCGTTCGTGCTCATTTTCTGGAGATCGGCGGCGTTCTTCCCCTGCCACGTCTCCACGAAACGGTAACCGCATTCGGCAATGAGGGCGGCGCGCTTTTCCCAGGGTTCGTTCGGGAAAAACAGATCGATGAGGGGGGCGACTTTCAGCATTTTGCAAGTCCTTCCGTAATTCTTTTCGCCGCGTTGAGCATGGTTTCCTCCGTGTCGAACTGGGAGACTCCAATCACGCCCGTGCGGTGGATGATGTCCTTCGTGACCGGCCAGGAATCGGGGGTATAGCGCTTCATGTTCTTCACATGCGAACAGGTGAAGGGGCAGCCTTCGGACGTGGCGCTCTTGAGTCCGATGATGTGTTCCCAATGCCAGGCCATGTGCCAGTTGCGGACGCCCCGCGTGGCGTCTCCGGCATTGCCTCCGACCACTCCTGCGTTCTGCGCCCGGATGGAGAAATCCTTGTCCTCGAACAGCAGCGGGAGCGTATAGCCGCAGATGCCGTCCGGATCGCAGACTTCCGTCCATTTCACTCCAGCCGGAAGCTGGATGTTCTCTTTGAGAATCCGGGCGTTCCGGCGGCAGGTGGAGATGATCCAGTCAAGCTTGCGGAGCTGGGCGATCGCGACCGCCGCCTCCAGTTCGCTCATGCGGTAGTTTTCGCCGCAGAAGAGCTCGCCTTCCTTGCGTTCCTTTCCGAAACGGTCCGGACGCCAGCACGCGGCGGCGTCATGCCAGCTCTGGGCGCGGGTATAGAGCCATTCGTCACTGGTCATGACCACACCGCCCTCGCCCGAACCGATGACCTTGTAGGCATCCAGGCTGATGCAGCCGAAGTCGCCCCAGGTTCCGAGATAGCGGCCATGATAAGAACCGCCGCACGCCTGCGCCGTATCTTCGATGACGATGAGTTTGTGCTTCTTTGCGATCTCCATGATTTTGTCCATCCGGGAGGGAAGCCCGAGCATGTGGACGGGAAGAATCGCTTTCGTCCGTGGAGTAATTGCTTTCTCGATCGCCTCCGGGGAAATGGTGAGACTCTCGTCGATGTCCACGATCACCGGGACCGCCTTGGCGACGACCACCGCGGAAACCGAGGCGAAGAAGGTGTAGGCCGGAACGATCACCTCGTCGCCGGGACCGACGCCCGCCGCAACCAGCGCCGAAATCAGCGCGCTGGTTCCGGAATTGACCGCCAGTGCGTATTTGCAGCCCATATGCGCCGCGAATTCCCGTTCGAATTCGACCGTCTTGCTCCGCGGATTGTAGTAACGGAAGAAGTTTCCCGCGTTCGGCGCCGGGGTCTCCTCGCTCAGAATCGCACGGATCTTCGCAGCGCTTTTTTCCGATACATTGAAAACGTCGATGACCTCTATCAGTTCATCCAGTCCGTATTTGCATTTCTGTCCGCTCATGGGAAACTCCTTTCGGTTGATTGTTTTTTGCCTGTGTCTATTTTACGCTTTTTTCAGAGGGAATACAACCGGAATCGTGTGGATAAAAGCGACAACTTATGTGGATAAAACGAATTTATTGCTTGCATCCGTGATTTTCCGCGCTATATTTTTCCCATCAATCCGGGAGCCCGTATGTTCGAACAGGAATTAATCGGAATGCGTCAGGCGCTGACGGAGAGCGGGGCGTTGTATCTGACGTCCGCTTCCGTTCCGGAGCATCCCCTGCCCGGAACACTCTTCAAGCACCCGTATTACCTGCCCCAGTTTCACGAAACCCACGTTGAAATGATCCACCTGACCGCCGGAGAACTGGCGCTTCACATCAACGGGAAATGGATTCGGCTGAACACGGAACGCCCTCAAATTTTTCTGCGGGGGACCCTCCACACGGAACACTATCTGGAACCGGAGAAATCATACGCGCTGTTCTGGCTGACGGTAGCGCCCGACGGACTGAATCTCCACCAGACCTCCTACTCTCCTGAAAACGGATACGGACAATCCGGAATGAGGCTGCACATCACCTCGCCGTCCGCGTCCGACCTCTGGCAGTGCGCCTCGGAAAAGGAGGTCGACACCCCCCGCTTCCACTATCTCCTGCTGGAAAGCATCGACTACACGCTCAAGAACGGCGGTCTGGACACCCCCAACTATCACCTCGACATCGTCCTTCAGATCAAGAAATACATTGACGAGTGTTACCGGAGAAACATCACTCTCGACGATCTGGGCGCGCTGACCCATTATGCGCCGCCCCACCTCAACAAACTCTTCCGTCAGAAGTTCCGGATGTCCATCCACCGCTATCTGGCCGAGGTGCGGCTGCGGAATGCCGCCCGGATATTGAAAAAGGGAAGCCTGCTGGTAAAGGACGCCGCCGAAGCGGCCGGAATCCACGATCAGCGGTATTTCAGCCGCGCCTTCCGGAAGCAATTCGGCATGACCCCCTCCGAATACGCGGCGTCCGAAAAAAAATCTCATCTCATCCCGGAAGAGATCCTTTTTCCGGGAGAAGACCTCCTCCGGGAAGAGGAAAGCAATCCTCTTTCCTGAATACGGAGCGGGACGTTGCGGAAATACGGAATCCATGCTCCTTGAATATGGCTTGAAAAACTTTATTTGCATGATAGATTCCAGAATGAAGGGGAACTGATTTCAATCAGCAAAAATTGTCTTTTCGCGGCTTTCCGCTTTTCGAAGAAAAGATCGATGTTTTTTTACTCAACCCGGGGGGATTTTCCATGTGTCGGATCGAACATTCTTTCGCCATAGATGTCTTACTCATAAAGAACATGAATTTATCTGTGAAAAATGTAACGAATATAAAACACTGATTTTTTGAATAACATATAATAAGTTTAATATAAACAGTTTATATTGTGAACATACAAAAAAATTAGATTTTGAATGGAAATTTATTATAGATACGGCTTGACAATTTTCCAAATCGCTGTATATTAATCTGTGAAATAAATCACAATATTCACAGCCCCCAGTCAAAAACGGGCTCCGGCTGCTGAAGAGGGGAAAAAAATGGATGACGGCATTCGAATCGTTGTCTGCATGGGAAGCAGCTGCTTTGCACGCGGCAACGAAAAAAATCTGGAACTGATTGAAAAGTTCCTCGAAAAACATGCTCTCGCTGCGAACGTGCAGTTGTCGGGCAGTCTTTGCGAATGCTGTTGTGGAAAAGGCCCCAACATCCGGATCAACGACAAGTTCTTTCATGCGGTTTCCAGAGAGAAACTGCCCGGAATACTCGAACGTGAACTGCTCGGCTTGAAGGGGAAAGGCTGACCATGAACAAAGGAAACCCTGTCTACACTACGGAAGCGGAATGCCAGGACTGTTTCAAGTGCGTCCGGAACTGTCCGGCGAAAGCCATCCGGATCAAAGACGCCCATGCGGAAGTGATTCCGGAACTCTGTGTCGCCTGCGGGCGGTGCCTGGCCGTATGTCCGGCGCATGCCAAATGCGTGCGGGACGATCTCGGTAAAGTCCGGGAGGCTCTGGCCGCCGGAGAAAAACTGCATGTTTCGCTGGCGCCCTCGTGGACCGGGAGTTTTCCGACTCTCACCGTCGCCGGAATCTGCGCGCTCATCAAGGATCTCGGCTTCGCGGGAGTCTCGGAAACGGCAATCGGCGCACAGCGGGTCAGCCGCGCGGTCGCGGACACCATGAAGGAGCCAGGACGGGGCGTCATGATCTCCTCGGCCTGCCCCGCGGTAAAGGAATTTGTCCGCGTCCTCTTCCCCGACTGGGTTCATGCGGTCTCTTCCCTGCCCTCTCCCCTGCTGGAGCACTGCCGCGTGATTCATGAAAAGTTCGGGAAAGACGTCAAAGTGGTCTTCTTCGGCCCTTGCGTAGCCAAGAAACTGGAAGCGGACCATCACCCGGACCTGCTTTTCGCCGCGCTGGGCTTCACGGATCTGGAACATCTGGTCAAGGAAAAAGGCGTTGACCTGAAGAAATACGAGAACCTTCCGGAAACCGGAAATGTCTTCGAACTGGAAAAGGCGCAGGAAGGCGCGCTGTATCCGGCGGAAGGCGGAATGATGGAAAGCCTGAACGTGTATGACGGCGTTCCGCCCGCGGCGGGCATTGCGGTTTCGGGACTGGACAACATCCGGGCCGCGCTGATGGACACCAAACCTTCCGACATCAAGGAACCGACTTTCATCGAGGCGCTGGCCTGTTTCGGCGGCTGTGTCAACGGTCCCTGCGTCACCTCGGAACTTTCCACGCTGGAACGGATTGCACGCGTCCGACGAAACCTGACGATCCCCCCCAAAGGAGTCAAACGGACTCCCGCGGCAGAACTGGAATGTCCGGCCTCCCCGCTCCAGATCGAGCCGGAACCGACGCCGGACGAAATCATTCAGGCGCTGAAACGGGTCGGCAAGACCACGCCGGAGGACGAGCTCAACTGCGGCGGATGCGGCTACGACACCTGCCGGAGGTTCGCGCGGGCGCTGGCGATCGGCAAAGCGGAACCGTCGATGTGCGTCTCCTACATGCGCAAGCTCGCCATGAAGAAGGCGAACGCGCTGCTCAACTGCATGCCGTGCGGCGTGGTGATCGTGGATTCGGACATGAAGATCGTCGAATGCAACGCCGCCTTTGCGGACATGCTCGACGAGAACGCGAAAATGGCCTTCGAAGCCTGCCCGGGACTCGCCGGGGCGAACATTCACAAATTGATTCCGTTCGGGGACCTCTTCACCGAGGCTTTCGAAAGCGGGCGCGAAGTCGAACGCGCGCACTGCAGCCTGAACGGAAAGCTCATTGACATATCGATCTTCACGATCGAACCGGGGCAGACCGTCGGCGCAACGTTCGCCGACGTGACCGGCATGGAACTGCGGCGCGACCAGATCGCCCGCAAGGCCCGGGAAGTCCTGGCGAAGAACCTGACCACCGTGCAGGACATCGCCTGGAAGCTCGGCGAGCACATGGCGGACACCGAAATTCTGCTCCGTTCGATTGCAGACGGTTATTCCAGCACCCAGGACAACGGAGGCTGGAAGGATGTCGGGAAGGATGAAACCACCCCGAAGGAGGAAAAATAATGCCTGCCGCGGAAACCAGACTGTTTCTCGATGTGGACTCGCGCCAGCGCAGCAAGTTCGGACAGATCGCGTGCGGCGACCGGATCGCCAGCAGCCGTTCCCCGGACGGCAAAACGGTCGTGGTGGTCCTGTCGGACGGTCTCGGCAGCGGGATCAAGGCCAACATCCTCTCGACGATGACGGCGGTCATGGCCTTGAAGTTTTCCGAGAGCGGGCAGGAGTTCCCGAAAGCCGCGGAAACCATGATGCGGGTCCTGCCGATCTGTTCCGTCCGCAAGATCAGCTACGCGACCTTCTCGATCGCCATCTGGAGTGTCGGACGCACCCTCAAGGTAGTGGAAATGGGAAACCCGGAAATGATCTATCTCCGGGATGGCAAAGAACTGGAAGTGCCGACCAAAGTCTACTCCTCGGAGCAATGGGAAAACCGCTGTATCCGGGTTTCGGAAATCTACCCGAGGGAAGAGGACCGGGTCGTGCTGATGTCGGACGGAATCAGCCAGAGCGGCATGGGAACGGAACAATATCCGCTGGGGCTCCGCCGCTCCGGATGCGCGGAGTTCTGCCGGGAGCTTCTGGCGGAAAAACCGGGAATCTCCGCACGGGAAATGTCCTTCTCGATCGTGGACAAGGCGCTTTCCGCCGAAACGAACCGTCAGCCCGCGGACGACATGAGCTGCATCACCCTGCACTTCCGTCAGCCCCGTTCGCTGGAAGTGGTGACAGGCCCGCCGTTCCACGAGGATCAGGACAAAAATTGGGCGGCCCGGGTAGACTCCTTCCGGGGCACGAAAGTGATCTGCGGCGGGACCACGTCCAAAATACTCGAGCGGGAATTGAAGCGGAAACTGAATGTCCGGATGCTGCGCGGACGCGGACGGCAGAGTTTTCCTCCAGCCGCCGACATGGAAGGCTTCGCCCTCGTCACGGAAGGCATCATCACCCTGACGCGAACGGCCCAGATTCTGGAAGAGCGGGAGGCTCCCCTTCCGGAGGACCCGGCTTCCAGACTCGCGGCGCTTCTGCGGGATCACGATTCGATCACGTTCATGGTTGGAACGAAAGTCAACGAGGCGCATCAGGACCCGGCGCTTCCCGCGGACATCGAACTGCGGCGGGCCGTGATCAAAAGGCTGGACGCCGTATTGCGTGAAAAATATCTGAAAGAAACCAATATCATATATACCTGAATGAAATCAGTAAGGAGGAATCGATGGATAAAGCGAAAGTCGCTGCTGAAATGGCAGACCGCATGAAGGGCGCGGAAGAAGTCCTCAAAGCCAACAATTACGACAAGACACGGCTCGTGCCGATCCTTCAGGGAGTCCAGGAAAAATACCGCTGGCTCTCCCAGGACCTGCTCAGCTATGTGGCGCGCGCGGTCGGGCTTCCTCCCGCAAGAGTCTACGGAGTCGCTACTTTCTACGCACACTTCACCCTCAAGCCGAAGGGCAAGCACATCATCAAGCTCTGCGACGGCACTGCCTGCCACGTGAAGGGTTCCACGAAACTGCTGGACGCCATCCGCAACAAACTGGGAATCAAGGAAGGCGAGGACACCAGCCGGGACGGCCTTTTCACAGTGGATACGGTCAGCTGTCTCGGCGCCTGCGGACTCGCCCCCGTGCTGGTGGTCGACACCGAAGTCCACGGACAGGTGAAGCCCGATCAGGTGGAAGCCATCCTCAACGCGGTTCTTGAAAAAGATAAAAACGTGACGAAATAAGGAGCGGAAACCCATGTGCAACAAAACCATCGACATCGGCGTATGCGCCAGAGAATACAATGAAAAGCTGTCCGCCCTCAAGAAGCGGATCATCATCTGCGCCGGAACGGGATGCGTCGCCAACGGCTCCCTCGTTTTCCGCGACGCACTCATCAAGGAACTTGAAAAAAACAATCTCAATATCAATACCAACCTCGAAAAAGAGGATGTCAGGAAGGACAGCCATTACGTGTCCGAAAGCGGATGCCAGGGATTCTGCCAGATGGGCCCCCTGGTACGCATCGAACCCGACGGAATCCTCTATACCAAGGTGAAAGCGGCGGACGCCGCCGAAATCGTCGAAAAAACCATCCTGAAAGGGGAAGTCGTCGAACGTCTCCTCTACCAGAGCCCGATCGACGGCAAACATTACCTCGGCGACCATGACATTCCTTTCTACAAGCGCCAGCACCGCATCGTCCTGGCCAACTGCACCATCGAGCCGGCGAGCATCAGCGAATACATCGCCCGCCGCGGCTACGAGGGCGCGAAGAAGGCCTGGACCGCCATGCAGCCGGAAGAAGTCTGCAAGCTCCTCGAGGATTCCGGTCTCCGCGGACGCGGAGGCGGCGGATTCCCCACCGGACGCAAATGGAGACTCACGCTGGCCTCCAAAAACGACGTCAAATACATCATCTGCAACGGGGACGAAGGCGACCCGGGCGCATTCATGGACCGTTCGGTCATGGAAGGCAATCCCCATTCCGTGCTCGAAGGCATGATGGTCGCCGCCCGCGCCGTGGAAGCCTGCGAAGGATATGTCTACGTCCGTGCGGAATACCCGCTCGCGGTCGAACGCGTGCGCGCCGCCATTCATGACGCCGAACGCGTCGGAATTCTCGGAGAAGACATCTTCGGAACCGGCAAGCCCTTCAAGATTCACGTGATGGAAGGAGCGGGCGCATTCGTCTGCGGCGAGGAAACCGCCCTGATCGCGTCCATCGAAGGCAAGCGAGGCATGCCGATGCCCAAGCCGCCGTTCCCCGCCCAGCACGGACTCTGGGGCAAACCGACTGTCATCAATAACGTGGAAACCCTCGCGACCGTTCCCTACATCATGCGCGAAGGAGCCGCCAAGTTCCGCGAACTCGGCACGCCGAACTCCCCCGGGACCAAGACCTTCGCCCTCACCGGCCACGTCGCCAACACGGGCCTGATCGAAGTCCCCTTCGGAACCACCCTCAACGAAATCGTCAACGAAATCGGCGGGGGCGTCACGGACGCCGACGGGCACATCTCCCCGGACAACTTCAAGTCCGTCCAGATCGGCGGCCCCTCCGGCGGATGCCTCACGAAAGAGATGCTTACCCTGCCGCTGGACTTCGACTCCCTGCGGGGCGTCGGCGCCATGGTCGGTTCCGGCGGTCTGGTGGTCATGAACCAGCAGACTTGCATGCCCGCCGTGGCCAAGTTCTTCATGGGCTTCACCCAGAACGAGTCCTGCGGAAAATGCGTTCCCTGCCGCGAAGGCACCAAACAGATGCTCGCGCTCCTCAAGGACATCACGAACGGCGACGCCACGGAAGAGACTCTGGCCCTGCTGGAGGAAACCGCGAAGGCGGTCCGCCTGGCCTCCCTCTGCGGACTCGGCAAGACCGCGCCTAACCCGGTGCTCTCCACGCTCCGGCACTTCCGCGAAGAGTATCTGGAGCACGTCCTCCACAAACGCTGTCCCGCCGGACAGTGCGCCGCGCTCGCCATGCCGGAAATTCTTCCGGACAAGTGCAAAGGCTGTTCGCTCTGTGCGAAAAAATGCCCCGTGGGCGCCATTACCGGCGAGCTCAAGAAGCCCTTTAAGATCGACGGCTCCAAGTGCATCAAGTGCGGTGCATGCAAGGCCGCGTGCAAATTCGGCGCCGTCACCGGAATCTGACCTGATAGGAGACACCACAACATGGATACTGCGAAAAAAATACTGACGATCAACGGACGCGAGGTCGAATTCGACACGGAAAAGAACCTCCTCGAAGTCATCCGCCGGATCGGAATCGAACTGCCGACCTTCTGTTATCACTCCGAACTGAGCGCCTACGGCGCGTGCCGCCTCTGTCTCGTCGAGGTGGACGGCCGCGGAATCATGGCGTCCTGCTCCACCGCGCCGGAACCCGGCATGAAGATCAGCACCGACTCCGCACAACTGCGCGAAATGCGCCGGATCAACATCGAACTCCTGCTGGCCAACCACAAGCGGGAATGCCCGTCCTGCGTCCGGAGTTCGAATTGCACACTCCAGAATCTGGCGCGCCGTCTCGGCGTCGATGAAATCCGATTCAAGCAGCTCGAGAAATTCGAACCGATCGACAATTCGTCGCCTTCTCTGAGCAGAGACCCGAACAAGTGTGTCCTCTGCGGCGACTGCGTCCGCATGTGCCGTGAAGTTCAGGGCATCGGCGCCATCGACTTTGTCGGACGCGGCTCCAAGGCGCGCGTCGCGCCCGCTTTCGGGAAAGGCCTCGCCAGCGTGGAATGCATCAACTGCGGCCAGTGCGCGATGGTCTGTCCGACCGGAGCCCTGACTCCGAAACAGGATCGGGAAACGGTCTGGACAGCCATCCACGACCCGAACAAGGTCGTGATTGCCGCCATCGCCCCGGCGGTCCGCGTCGGCATCGGCGAATACTTCGACGACATGCCTCCGGGCGAAAACCTGGCGGGCAAACTCGTCACCGCCCTTCGCCTCATGGGTTTCGACTATGTCTACGACGTCACGTTCGCCGCGGACATGACCATTCTGGAAGAAGGCGAGGAACTCCTCCGCCGCATCAAGAACGGCGGTCCCTTCCCGATGTTCACCAGCTGCTGCCCCGGCTGGGTCAAATATGCCGAGACCAACTTCCCGTCCTTGAACTCCAATCTGTCCACCTGCCGTTCCCCGCAGCAGATGTTCGGCAGCATCGCCAAGGAGTCCCTGCCGTCCATCCTGAAGATACCGCGGGAAAATCTGGTGGTGGTCTCCATCATGCCCTGCACGGCAAAGAAGTATGAGGCCAAGCTGGACAAATTCAAGACAAACGGCATTCCGGACGTCGACTACGTGGTCACGACAACGGAAATCGGACGCATGATCAACTCCTTCGGAATCCACTTTGCCGAACTGGAATCCGATGCCTTCGACATGCCTCTCGGTTTCGGCACCGGCGCGGGCGTCATCTTCGGCACCAGCGGCGGCGTGATGGAAGCGGCCCTGCGCTATGCCGTCGAAAAAATCTCCGGCAAATCCCTCCACAATCTGGAGTTCAAGGCAGTGCGCGGACAGGAGAAACTCAAGACCGCCGACCTCAAGGTGGGCGATCTCACGCTGAAAATCGCGGTGGTCAACACTCTGGCGGAAGCAAAACGGATTGCCGACGAAGCGGCTCAGGGCAAATCGCCCTACCACTTCGTCGAAGTCATGGCATGTCCCGGCGGATGCATCGCCGGCGGCGGACAGCCCATCCAGTCCAGCTTCAAGAAAAAGGCCAAACGCATGGACGCCCTTTACCAGACGGATAAAAACATGCAGTTCCACAACTCGCAGGACAATCCGATGGTTCAGGAATGCTACGCGAAATTCCTCGAAGGCGGTCCGGATTCGCACAAGGCGCACCATCTGCTCCATACCGAATACGAGAACCGCAACGGAATGTTCGACGCCCGTTACATGGTGGAAAAAGGCACCGCCGCAAAACGGGTTCCGATCGCGGTCTGCATTACTCCGGCCGGAGACGCCGCCCACAAGGCGGAAAATGTTCTGGCCCAGCTCATGCGGCAGGTGGAAAGCATGGGGGTTGCCGACAAGGTGGACATCGAGGCGGCCTACTGTCCGGCCTCCGTCACCGACCGCAAGGCAGGCGACGTCATCATCGGAGATGTTCATGTGGACGGCGCCGATTCGGCCAAGGTCATGAAGGTTCTTACGGAACAACTTCAGGAACAGAAGTAAAACAGTTGCCGCCATCCATACGGTCCCTGTGGGACGGCGGCCGAAAATGAGATTTTGAACCGCGGGGACCCTACGCACGGCCCATCCCCTCGGCCGATGCACCCCGCGGTTCATTTTTTATGAAATGGAATTTTGAACCGCGGGGATCCTACGCACAGCCCATCCCCTCGGCCGGTGCACCCCGCGGTTCTCTCTTTTCTATGTGAAATTCTATCCGGAACGGAAAAGCGGTTTCCGTTCCTTTTTTCACTTCGACTGAGGCGGTTTCAGCATTTTCGTTTCGGGCACCTGCTGCGGAAGCAGTTTTTCCAGCTGTCTGGACTCAAAGGGACGCAGTTCGACCGTTGTCTGATGCTGGGCGTTTCTGGAGTTGCGGATGTTGACCGCAACGATGCTGGTGACGGTCAGGGAGATCAACAGCAGAAGAATTGCGCCTGCATAAATGAAGATCATGCGGATCTTTTTGGCTTCGTCCTTGCTGATCTGCACATCTTTTCCGAGATCCTCCAGAAGCTTTTCCGGAACATCTCTGGCCGGTTCGAGTTCCTGCAGATGTTCGTCAATCAGTTCCGTCGACCTGGCATCCAGATTATACAGTTTCACGAGGGAACGCACATACGCCCGGATGTAAACCGCCGAAGGCAGACCGGACAGATTGTCGCTTTCCAGGGCTCCGATATGATTGATCCGGACACGGGTGGCTTCCGAAACCTTTTCCACGGAAAGCCCCGCATTGTTCCGGGCCTCGGTCAGAAGAGCACCGAGAGTGGCTCCGGCTCCCGCGCGCAGATTTCTCCGCTTCACGGGCGGCGGGGGCGGGACGGCGGTTTCCGAGGGATTTTCCACGCCCGTTCCGGAACCCGGTTTTTCCGGGAATGTCCTGAAGGAGGACTTTACTTCCACGGGGGCGGCGGGGGCGGACACCTCC